>FZPS01000169.1_pt24 | contig 142479 bp, 121 predicted proteins | sample 1817821 | NCBI WGS metagenome assembly FZPS01 (sample SAMEA104158645, study PRJEB21678) | metagenome | place: Germany | collected 2015-04-21
AAATTATAGTATTCAAGGCTGAAAAGATAGATGGCCGCAGAACCCAGCGGATTCAGATTTTTTATAACTGCATTGGCGCTATCGACTTACCAAAATAAACGAAAAACGGCATAGCCGAATTTCAACGACTATGCCGTTTTTTTCAGGAATTATATATCCCTATCTGACCGCTCCTAAAGGGCAACCCTTCCTTACACCATTTCATTTCGGTTGTTCATCAGAGATTCAATACACCTGCAATAATGTAGTTGATGATAAACAGGATCGTGACTGCATACATAACAGGGTGAACATCCTTGAACTTACCCCTTACTACCTTTGACAGAACATAGAAGATAAAGCCAGCGGCAATACCAGTGGAAATGTTATAGGCCAAAGGCATGGTAACGGCGGTCAGGAAAGCCGGCAGGGCTTCTTCAAAGTCGCCCCAATTGATCTTGCCCAGGGATTCCATCATGAGAATACCTACGATGATCAGTGCGGGAGCTGTAGCCTCAGCGGGAACGATACCGGCTACAGGGGCGAATACGAGGCATATGAGGAAGAATATAGCTGTAAATACCGAGGTTAATCCGGTTTTTCCGCCAACACTTATTCCTGCTGCACTCTCCACATAGGTGGTGGTGTTGGAGGTTCCAAGCAGTGCGCCTATGGATGTGGCAGTGGCATCCGCGAACAGAGCCTTGTCCATCTTGGATTTAAAGCCCTTACCCTTAAACAGCTCGGCCTCATCCTTCTCGTCAAAGATACCGCTCTTGCGTCCGGTTCCAATAAAGGTTCCAATGGTATCAAATGTGTCTGAGAGGCTGAATGCCAAAATGGTTACAAGAACCAGACCGATCTTTGCCGGATCTGCAAAAAGACCGCCAAAATCAAGCTTGAAGGCAGTATCGGCAATATCGGATACATGGTAGGGGTTGGAAAGGCTTGTGTTGGTAACACCCATGGGGATACCAATTATTGTGGTGGCAATAATACCGATCAGGATGGCTCCCTTAACCTTCAGAATCATCAGAACAGCAATGATGGCCAGACCGATGAGCGCCAGCTGAGCCCCGGGCTCAGAGAAGTTTACCAGAGCGGGAACAACATTGGCTCCATGGCCAACGGTGGTAAATTCATCTGAGAAAATAAAGGGAGCTTCAGTGGTGAACTTCAAGAATCCGGCGCTTTTAAAGCCAATATAGGCAATAAAAAGTCCAATACCGCCGCCGATGGCGTATTGGAGCGAGCGCGGGATGGCTTTTATTATCATCTTTCTTACTTGGGTAACTGTGATAACGATATTGATAATACCGCAGACAAATACCATCGCCAGAGCCTGCTGCCATGTGAAACCGAGACCCATACTTACCGTAAAGGTGAAGAATGCATTAAGACCCATCCCTGGAGCCTGAGCATAGGGTACGTTGGCGACGAGTCCCATGATCAGAGTAGCTATAGCAGCTGCAATAATGGTAGCTACATAAATACCGCCCTTGGAAAAGGGATTGTCCTCGGTGCCGGCCAACCCAAGTATATTGGGGTTTACAAAGATGATGTAAGCCATGGTGAAGAAGGTTGTCAAACCAGCAATGAACTCGGTTCTGACATTTGTGCCATTCTCTTTGAGTTTGAACTTGTTTTCAAGTAAGCTCATTTTTTTCCCTCCTGTTTTTTATGCTTCCTTATATGCCTTTCTGAATAAACAGAAATACCGTTCCGACAGGTGCACCGTTCCCATATAATAAGAATAACCGCAACCTGCGGAATTAAAAACAAGCATCCATAATCATAATGAACCAGCATATTCTGCTTTATTCAGATAAAACATCCATAAAAACAAACAAGTAAATGTCGAATTTTGCACAGGAATATTCTATCATAAAAGCATTCATAATCAAGGGTTCAAATAAAGAATCTGACAGGGGAGCGATCCATTTTGCCCCTTATGGACATAACCGACAAAAGAACCGCTCCCCTGTTTCTTCGTATTATTTATCAAACCTTTGGTCAAATGCCGTTCATTTTTGCGCCATATCTTCCATAGCCTTTATGGCAAAGGTATTGTCCACAATCTTATCATGAGGTGCAGCACGCTTAAGTTCCCCTGCTTCCTGCATGACCTCCTGTAACAGGTTCAGGGATTCTTCTGTCATGATGGGATTCTTGCACCAGGCGTCAATTTCCTTGTACCTCTGTGCAACCGCTTCAAGGGTTTCCAAATCCGAATCCGGGAAGGACGGCTTTATAGCTTCAGCAATCTCCCTTGGGGTATGCTGCTCAACCCACTGCTGCCCCTTATAAATAGCATTGGTGAATTTCTGGATAATATCCCTGTTCTTTTCAATATAGCTTCTCGTAGCAAAGTAAGCCGTGTAAGGGATCTCGCCGCTGTCCATGCCCAGTGATGCCAAAACATATCCCTTTCCTTCCTTCTCAAGCATGGTTGCCGTAGGCTCAAACAGGGTGACATAATCCCCCTCACCGCCGGTGAAGGCACCGGCCATGGCCGCAAACTGGATGCTTGTATCCACCACAAGATCCTCGTTCGGCATTAGACCATGCTTTTTCAGGACAAATTCCAAGGTCATCTCGGGCACACCGCCCTTTCTTCCGCCAATAATGGTCTTTCCCCTAAGGTTTTCCCATTTGAAATCCGGTTCCGGGCTTCTTCCCACCAGGAAGGAGCCGTCCCTCTTGGTCAGCTGGGCAAATACCACCGCATAGTCTTCCCTGCCTTCGTTATAGACATAAATTGAGGCCTCAGGACCTGCAAAACCAATATCAACCTGTCCTGACAATACGGCTGTCATAACCTTATCTGCACCCTGGCCGTTGCTCAGCTCCACCTCCAGCCCCTCTTCTGCAAAAAAACCTTTATTTATGGCAACATATTGAGGTGCATAGAAGACTGAATGGGTCACTTCGCTCAGTGTAATTTTGATCTTGTCCTGTTGTCCGCATGCTGCAAACAGAGTGGATACCATCATAATAACTGCCAGGATTATGGCTACCTTTTTCATGAATAAACCCTCCCTAATACTTTGATTTTCAGTGGGATGACAGATGAGATCTTTAGCTTGTTTACCATGCCGAAAAGTCCGGCAGCTATTACAGTTGTCCGTATATTTGCCGGTTCTTCGTCAGTTTCTTCTCTATCCAGACCACACCCTGATACATGAGCGCTGCTGCCACAGCCAATATAATGACACTGGTCATGACAAGATCCAGTTGAAAGACCTGCCCACCATAAACAATCAGATATCCCAGGCCTGCCCTGGACACCAGGAACTCTCCCACTATGACTCCGACCCAGGATAATCCCACGTTTATTTTCAGGGCGTTTATGACCGAGCTTATATTGGCAGGCAGCACCACCTTGGTGAAGACCTGCAGGCGATTGGCTCCAAATGTCTGCACCAGTCTGATTTTCTCAGGATCCGCCGAAAGGAATCCGTTGAGTACCTCCAGAATGGTAACAATAAGTGATATTGCCAGAGCCATCACAATAATGGCCGATGGGCCGGGACCGATCCATATGATGAAGATGGGTCCCAATGCAATCTTGGGGAGGCTGTTCAGCACCACCAGATACGGCTCCAGAACCCTGGAGATAAAATCGGACCACCATAGCAGGATGGCAATGCCCGTGCCCAGGATGGTACCCATCAGAAACCCCGCAACAGTTTCCAGGCAGGTGACGCCAATGTGCCTGAAGAGATCCCCTTCCCGATAAAGATTGACCAAGGTTCTGATAATCCTTGAAGGCTGGCTGGTTATGAAAGGATCAACCAGCTTGAGATTGGCAGTAATCTCCCAGACCGCAAAGACCGCCACGAGGATTAGTATCCTCGTCGCAAATATGGAATATTTTCTGATCTTTACCTTTCTGAGATATTCAGCTCTCTCCCTGGACAGTGCAGGTTCCTGCTTATCAGACATGAACATCCAACTCCTTCCAAATGGTGTTGAAATATCCCGGGAATTCCTGAGCTTCACGGCATGCCAGGGGTGTGCGTTTCTCCAGGTTGAACTTTATATCGTGGATTGCCGTGACAGTAGCCGGTCTTTTCGAAAGTACAATGACCCGGTCGGACATGCTGATGCTTTCAGAAATATCGTGGGTAACAAGGATAACCGTTTTTTGCTCGCTTTTAATGATGCCGTAAATATCATCAGTAACAGCTATGCGCATCTGATAATCCAGTGCGGAGAAGGCTTCGTCCAGAAGTAAAATGTCAGGGTTTACCGCAAGGGTTCTTATCAGCGCAGCCCGCTGACGCATGCCGCCGGAAAGCTGATTGGGGTATTTGTCCTTAAAATCATAGAGTCCATAGGTTTTAAGAAGTCCAAGAACCCGTTCCCTGCTCTCCCTGTTAAGGGTGCCCCTCACCTCAAGTCCCAGCAGCACATTTTGATATATGGTTCTCCAGTCAAACAGGTGATCCTTCTGGAGCATATAGCCCACCTTTCTTGAAGTACCGCGCACCCATTCACCGCCAATTCTAACTGAACCTGATGTTGGCTTAAGCAAACCCGAAATGATGGACAAAATGGTGGACTTTCCGCATCCGCTGGGTCCCACCAGGCTAACAAATTCTCCCTTGTTTACAGTGAAGGATACATCCCTCACTGCATCGATCTCCCCATTGGGGCTCTGATATTTCATGCCCAGGTTTCTGACATCAACCAATTCCTCTGCCATTACAACCTCCGAAATCGCGGACAGCCTTATGTGAAGCAGGTTTCTACATTTACATAATATTAGCGATCCGTTAAAAGGTGAAAATGGACAGGCCAGGAAACCCTGTCAAATATGGGGATGATTCTGAAGTCATGGCGGGTTTATTCTATAATCCTGCAGATGAATATGGCCGCAAGCATACCTGTATAGGAAGAAATAAGGGATGCGGCTATGGCATGGCGGGTGTTTTTGACCTTTGCCCCTCCAAAATAGACGGCAAGAGTATAGAGAACAGTTTCGCTGGAACCCATAATGGTGGACAGTGCACGTCCTAAAAAAGTGTCCGGTCCGACCTTTGCTATCTGCTCAGAGAATAGCCCCAAGGAAGCGCTGCCGGAAAAGGGACGTATCAGAAGCAAGGGGAGTGTTTCTCCGGGAATGCCTGCGGCTTGTGCCGGTTTTTGAAGCAGTCCGGTCATAATATCAATAAGCCCGGATCCATTCAATACGGCTACGCCTGCCAGTATCCCCACCATTACCGGAAGGATGTCGAATGCGGTGCGTGCTCCTTCCTTTGCTCCCTCAACAAAGGTGTCAAAGACGGGCACACCCTTGATATAGGCTGTTACAACTATTAGAAAAACAACTGCCGGTATGGCAGCATTTGATAATAACTCCGCCATCCTATGTAAACCTGCCTAAAAGGATTCAGATGAGATGCCGGCCAGGCCCCTTCCCCTGGCAACCGGGAGTTTTCGATGCACGTTCAAGTGCCTTGGCAGCAATAATCCCGGTAAGGGTTGAAACAAGCGAGGCTACCCACACACAGGGGATGATGCTGTTTGGATCGGCTGATCCTGCTTGCTGACGAATTATCAGTATAGTGGCCGGTATCAGTTGAATGCATGCTGCATTGATAACGCCGAACATAACCATGGCATTGCTGGCAATGGGAGAATTGCCGTTAATATTGGAAAGCTCCTTCATGGCAAGAATGCCCAATGGTGTTGCGGCATTGCCCAACCCAAGCAGATCGGCACTAAGGCTCATGGCTATAGCACCATTGGCCGGATGTCCCTTTGGGATTCCCGGAAACAGAAACCTGAAGACACCTCTCAAGAGTCTTGCCAGTGTATCCACAATGCCCGCTTTTTCCGCAACCTTCATAAGACCGGTCCAGAGGCACATGGCTCCAAGCATGACGATGGTCAGGTTCACCGCTTGACTGCAGCTTGACAGGATGGCTTCGGAAACCTCCTTCGTCCTTCCCGTTATAAGCCCGGTTACAATTCCTGAAAATATCATTATGACCCAAATGGCATTTAGCATGAACCTGCTCCAGTTTACTCGTCCCATATATCTTATTTAAACAGGTATATTTTATTCTTGATTTTTTATAAATGAAGGTTTACAATGACAACGTTAAAGCTGCCGCCTTATTCCATTATATAACATTAATATGAATTTTTAGACCAGATTTGTATTGACCATAAATGTAATTAATGGTATGATGTGATTGGTAGTGATTAATTTAATATAGACGGGGGGGATATTTCTGTGAAATCAACCGGTATTGTAAGAAAAGTTGATGAGCTCGGCAGAGTTGTATTGCCTATAGAGCTCAGAAGAACGCTTGATATCGCGGAAAAAGATGCGCTGGAGATCTATGTTGATGGCGCAACAATCATTCTGAAGAAGTATGAACCGGCATGTATCTTTTGCGACAACGCTAAAGACATTAAGGTTTATAAGGGAAAGAATATATGTTCAGAATGTCTGGATAGCTTAAAGACAGAGTGATCCAGGAAATCATGGCTGTTGCCTTCAAAGGCAGCAGCCATTTTCATAATGAGTCTTCATAAATACCTGTGAATACTGCCAACTTGCCATTCAATGCGATAAGATAATAAAGGGGCTGCCTTCTAACCAAAAACGATTGGAAAGCACCCCTTTTTGTCTGTAAACCGATGAGATAAGAGTCCATCTAGAAATTTGCAAAGACCGTGACGAATTTTTCTGCCGCCTCTTCCATCTGTTCCCTGGTATGGGTTGCAGTATAACTGGTTCGGATCATACTCTGACCCTGAGGAACGGCAGGCGATATAACGGGATTGACATAGACGCCCTCTTTCAGAAGTTCCCTGCATATCACAAAGGTCCTTATATCCTCATAGGTCATGATGGGAATGATAGGTGTCTCTGTTTCCTTTAACGGAATATTGTTCTCCCGAAGCAGCTTCCTCATATGGTCGGCAATTTCCATGAGTTTTTTCACTCTTTCAGGTTCGGATTTCAATACATTTAATGCGCTGAGGGCAGCCGCTGCGTTGGCCGGAGGGATGGATGCGCTGAAAATAAAGGGCCTGGAATTGTGCTTTACATAGGTAACAACTTCTTCAGAAGCTGCCATATAACCGCCCAAGCTTGCCAGGGATTTGCTGAAGGTTCCCATGATGATATCCACTTCATCCTCCAAACCGAAATACTCAGCCGTACCTCTTCCCCTCTCACCGAGAACACCCAGAGCATGAGCGTCATCCACCATGACCCGGGCTCCGTATTTCTTGGCCAGTTCAACGATTTTGGGAAGATTACAGATCTCGCCTCCCATGCTGAACACACCATCGGTTACTATGAGCTTTCCCTTATTATCGGGAACCTCACTGAGCACCCGTTCCAGGTCTGCCATGTCGTCATGCTTGAACCGTACCATGGTGGCAAAGCTCAAACGGCAGGCATCATAAATACTTGCATGGTTTTCCTTATCACAGATTATGTAGTCGTTGCGTCCTGCTATGGCTGAAATAATCCCGAGATTGCTCTGGAAACCCGTGCTGAATGTCATACAGGCTTCTTTATTCAGAAACTCGGCAAGTTGTTTTTCCAATTCAAGGTGCAAATCAAGTGTACCATTGAGGAATCTGGATCCGGAGCAGCCTGTTCCGTATTTTTCAAGAGCCTTCCTTGCGGCTTCAATTACTCTGGGATCCGATGTCAACCCCAAATAGTTGTTGGAACCAATCATGATGGTTCTGCGGCCTTCCATAATGACCTCGGTATCCTGGCCGGACTCCAGAGCATGGAAATAAGGATAGATGCCGGCAGCAACGGCTTCTTTCACCGCTGTATAGTCCTGGCATTTTTGAAATAGATCCATCGTAACATCTCCTTGTCGATGATTCTGATAATTATGACCTAGTGATAGTACCAGATAAACATTCCAATCCCATTGTATCATAAAACCATAAAATATCCACTAGATTTTTCAAATAGAGACCAAAAGGTGATAGGTACCCCTTTAAAGTCAAATCTCTATTTTGGGATTTAGCTTCCTCCAGTGGAATTGAGGACAGATATATTAAGTTATTGTATAATATTCTCTATCAGAACCGGACCTGCTCAGGGATCCATGGAAGGGATGGGATTTATGTCGGGAAATAAGAATCAGGTTGTCATGTTAACAGGAGCATCCTCGGGAATTGGCAAGGCTACGGCCCAATGGCTTATGGAAAGAGGGTTCCGTGTTTACGGAACGTCTAGGAGGGCCCCCGGCATCAGGGAGGGGCAGCCCGCTCATAGCAGCCCTTCAGGCGGGTTTATTGAAATGATCCCACTTGATGTAAGTTCGGAAGAATCGGTAGAAAATGCTGTCCGGACGGTGATTGAAAGAGAGGGGCGCATTGATGTTCTCATAAACAATGCCGGCATGGGAATTGCAGGCTCCATTGAGGATACCTCCATTCAGGAAGCAGAGAAACAGTTTGACATCAATTTTTTTGGTTGTCTTCGCATGATAAGGCATGTACTCCCGGTAATGAGAAGGCAGGGATGGGGAAAAATCATTTTCATCAGCTCAGTTGCCGGTATGATCTCCATTCCCTACCAGTCCATGTACAGTGCCAGCAAGTATGCGCTGGAAGCCTTGGTTGAAGCCTTAAGGCATGAGGTTGCCCCCTTCGGTATCAAAGCTTGCCTGGTAGAGCCCGGAGATACCAGGACAGAATTTACTTCAAGCCGCATTATTGCTGAAGCCGCCGGAAAGGATTCCCCCTATGACAACAGGTTCAGAAAGTCCCTGGCCAGGATGGAGCATGATGAGCAAAACGGGGTACCGCCTGAAAAGGTGGCCAGGGTGATTCATGGTATGATTCTCAAAAAGAACCCGCCCATACGAAGAGCCGTTGGCTTCGGTTATAAAACAATACTACTGCTGAAAAAGCTATTGCCCTCCTGGCTGGTTGAAAAGCTGGTGGGCATGCTCTACGCTTAGCTATGAAGACATCAGTGTACAGAAAAGCATGGGAATATCTGGAGAACGTGACTCCCCTGGAGACAGACTGTGGGGTTCTGTGCGGCAATGCCTGCTGCAAGGGCTCCGACCAGGACGGTATGCTGCTCTTCCCGGGTGAAGAGGCTATGTACCATAAAGACGACGGTTTCAAAATCATGGACAGTGGTATTGTGTTGTCTGATGGAACCAAGATCAAGTTTTTGGTGTGCAAAGGTTATTGTGACAGAAAGAAGCGCCCCCTTTCCTGCCGCATATTTCCCGTTATTCCCCAAATTGATGAGCATGGTTATCTCAATTTTGTACCCGACCTGAGGGGAGTTACTATGTGTCCGCTCCTATATCAGGCGGCACCGCATACCATCTCTCCCGCCTTTATTGATGCGCTATATTCAGCCTTTGAAATCCTGACAGAATATGAACAGGTAATAGAATTCATTGATATTCTTACAAAGGAAAACCAGGACATAGCTGCCGACCTGGAACGGTTCTTCGGTTGATCCCTATATGCGATCCGGCAAATCATCGAAGTTGCCGAGAAGCTGGGCTGCCAGCTGAAAGGCCTCTATGATACCTTTGCCTTAAGGCTAAGGTAAGACATGGGACGGAAGAGTATTTGAATTCCATCACCAATATAAGAAGCCAGGCAACATAAACGGTGGGATCCCGTAAAACAAGGCCGCATTGCGATAAGAAGCCGGAACATCCTGCGAGAATGAGAAACGGGCGGCTGCCACCTCTCACTTCTGGTATGTCATTGCGAGGAGGCGAAGACGACGAAGCAATCTCGTAGATCGCCGCGCTCCACTTCGTTCGCTCGCGATGACATACTGATGTTTCTCAGCCGTGCAGCAAAGCTACCGGGCTTTACGAGATCCCTGCAATCATCTGCTCCTTAGTTTTCACATATTCTGTCTTCCCCTGTCTTACTGACCGCGGCTTTTTACCAGGCATAATCCTCCATAATGCTGGAACTGTCCTCCAGTATCGGCGTTTCCTCCATAACGGCTCCATCTTCCCCAGTGCCGGGGTCTTCATCGCTTATGGCAGATTCCCCCGGATCGGGCTCGCCATCCATGGAAGGTATCTCCTCATAAAACTCGTCTTCTCCATAGACAGCATCCTCTTCCGATTCCGGATTGCTGCCGGGAGCAGGGTTATCCTCGGGCGGGGATGTGTTATCAGGTGGAGGGTTATCGGTTGGCTCGATGTTTTCAGGAACGGCGGGTTCCTCCGGACAGGAGCAAAACAATCCTGCCCACCTTTTTACCAGCATACCAACCAAAAGACCGAAGCTGCATCTCCTTGACTCGCCAGCTGCCGTTATTGGAATGGAGGCCATTCGGTTGCCGTCCAGTTCCACATTGAGGACACCCACAACTTGACCGTTTGTTACGGGAGCATTGACACTCTCGGGTATAACAGCGTTTTCAACCAGTTGATTCTTTTTACCCTTCTTTACAAGAATCACCGCATCCTCTCCGTATTCCAACGGAATCTCCGATACTTCACCCTTCTTTACTGGGATGGTTCCGGCAGGCAGTCCTTTCTTTTCTATCCTGGCCGTTTCCCAGTTGGCGAAACCAAAGTCAAGGAGCTTTGCCGATTCCGTAAACCGCATTTCATTGCTTTCAGAGCCAAGTACTACCGATATGAACTGGGTACCGTCCCTCTCCGCCGAGGCGGCCAGGCAGAATCCCGCCTTGCTGGTAAAGCCCGTCTTCAGTCCTGTTATACCGCTATACCTTTTAACCAGCTTGTTTGTGTTGTCCAGGTCGAACTTCCCGTCCCTGAAACTGTCATGCCAAATTGTCGTGAAATAAATAATCTTTGGGTGCTTGGTCAAAAGCTCCCTGGACATGATGGCGATATCATGGGCTGTGCTGTAGTGTCCCTCGTCGGTCAGCCCTGTTGCATCCAGAAAATTCGTGTTGTTCATCTTAAGTTCCTTTGCCCTCTCGTTCATCAGATGAACAAAGGCCTCCTCACTTCCCGACACTTTTTCTGCGAGAGCTACTGAGGCATCATTGGCAGAGTGTACCGCAACAGCCTTCAAGAGTTCTTCCACAGTGAATATCTCGCCTTCCTCCAGATAGACCTGTGATCCACCCATCCTGCAGGCATTGGCAGAGATGGTGACAGTATCCTTCAGATCCAGCTTACCGCTGTCCACCGCCTCCATGACCAGAAGCATTGTCATTATTTTGGTAATGCTGGCAATGGGGAGTTTTTCATTCTCATTCATGGCGAACACTGTGTTTCCCGTTCCAGCCTCAATGAGTATGGCAGACTTGGCATTGACCTGAAACTGAGGTTTGGGATTGGGATTGACTTCAGCTGCCCGGGCTTCTTCCGTACCGGTTTCGGTTATTCCCGCAGTATCGCTGTCTGCCGCAATCACAGTAGTCAGCATACAGAATATCAATAGCAGAGCAGCAAAAAACCTGCATTTAGCTTTCATGGAACCATCCACTCCAAAGACTTATCCATAAAAACTATATGCAGGCTTATTCGCGTTATTCAAAGAATACCATAACTAACCAAACAAAATCCACATCCAGCGGATGGGCGCCTGACGGTTATTTGCTACTACTTCAATACCTGTGAGAGGAAGCTCTCGCCCGCTATGTCCGCTTCCACATCCAAATATTCGGCGATGGTAGCCGCAATATCCGAAAACCCCTTACGGGTGCCCAGGTTGATTCCTGCCTTAACCTTCTTTCCATAAACAAGAAGGGGCGTATACTCCCTGGAGTGGTCGGTGCTTTCGGTGGAGGGATCACAGCCATGATCTGCCGTGATAAACAGTATATCATCATCCTTCATGGCATTTATTATTTCAGGCAGTCTTCCGTCCAGTTCCGTCAGGGCTTTACCGTAGCCTTCCACGTTGTTTCTATGCCCATAAAGCATGTCAAAATCTACAAGGTTAACAAACAGGATCCCGGAAAAGTCTTCTTTCAGCCAGGCAAGGGTACGTTCCACGCCATCCATGTTACCCCCGGTATGGACGGCATGGGTTATGCCGCTTCGGTTGAATATGTCCTCAATCTTCCCTACAGCCCTGACCTCGTACCCATGCTCTGCTGCATAATTCAGTATGGTCTTTCTGATGGGCGTTAAGGAAAAATCCCGGCGGTTCTCAGTTCGCCTGAAATCTCCCGGCGAGCCCAGGAATGGCCTGGCAATAACCCGGCCTACCGCGTGTTCACCTGTAAGGATCCGTCTGGCTTTCTGGCACATATCATATAGAGTTTCAAGGGGTATAACTTCTTCATGGGCAGCAATCTGAAATACGCTGTCGGCTGAGGTGTAAACAATGGGAAAGCCGGTTTTCATATGCTCGGCTCCCAAATCGGCGATAATCTGAGTACCCGATGCGGGAAAGTTGCCCAGTGTCTTGCGCCCAATAGCCTCCTCAAAGGATTGCATGATTTCGGTCGGGAACCCGTCCGGATAAACCGGAAAAGGCTTATCCAAAACAATCCCGGCTATCTCCCAATGTCCGGTTGTGGTATCCTTGCCCTTTGACAGTTCCATCATCCTGGCAAAGGATCCTATGGCCGGATGGCTTTTATTGAGATAATCTACACCATCAATATGCCCCAATCCCAGACGTTCCAGATTGGCAAGGCTGAACCAGGGCAGGTCTTTCAACTCTTTATGAATATGGCCCAGGGTATTGCTGCCCTCGTCACCATACAGTCCGGCATCGGGCTGGGCACCTATTCCAACACTATCAAGCACTATAATAATCCCACGCTTCATATATACCTCCTGTGAGCCCACTGGAAGGAATGTGTTTTTAACATCACACTATTCCGGTATAGTCTTTATTTTTCCTTCAACATTAATAATATACCCAACTTGTTGGACTAACCTAACTATGTTAAGCTTTGTTCAGGTAGGGTGAATACCATGATAACTTATGTACTGGTGGCAATTTTTCTTTTTTTTATTTGGATGTTCTTTGAGGCTGGCCGCCTGAAACCGGATTACCTGAAGTTTGGCGAATCAGGATTAGGGCTGCGCATTGCGCTGCTTTCCGATATTCATATCGGTCTCTTGCTGGTTTCTCCGAAACAATTGAAAGACGCCATAAGAAGTGCCAATCCCGACATGCTGATTATTGCCGGGGACCTGATGGACAGACCTTCTGACCTGGATAAGTTTATAGGATGGCTTAAGGCTCTGGAACTGGAAATTCCCCTATATGTGACCCTTGGGAATCATGATTATAAATGTTTCCAGGAAAAACCCATGATAAAGGATCTGCTCCTTTTCAATCTCAAGAGCATTGGTGCCCATGTCCTCATCAACCAGTGCACACTGTTTGAAAAGGACGGGATCAGAGTCGCCATATCCGGTCTGGACGATTACAGGCATGGCTCCAGGGATTTTGACTCAGCCTTTCGCTCCCGGGTCAAAGCCGACTTCAGGCTCTCGGTATCCCATAATCCTGAGTCCGCCCTGCACATTTCCCCGGATAAAACTGATCTGATGCTTTGCGGTCATTTTCATGGCGGCCAGATATGGATGCCCTTTCATCTGGAATACCGCATTCTCAGAAGCGAGACCACCTGCCGGATGGGCTACCGGAAAGCCTTAAACACCATAAACCATATCCCGGTCTATATCAGCAGGGGGCTGGGCAATGTGGTTGTTCCCTTCCGTCTGGGCTCCAGGCCTGAAATCACCTTCATAGATATCTGACAACTGGTCATATACGAATTTTTTCACCTGGCTGATCATCCTCCGGCTATCTCACGGATGGCCCTTGCTGCATATTCCATTTCCTGAGCAGTATTGAAATAACCCGGGCTGATGCGAACCAGTCCGGTCTTCATGGTGCCGAGTGTCTCATGGGCCAGGGGGGCACAGTGAAAGCCAGACCGTACGGCTATCCCGTACTTTTGGTCCAATATATTGCCTATTTCCGAAGAATCCATACCCGGGATGATCAGCGAAATAATTCCGGCATTTTTGCTGGCGTCCCTTTCGGAATAGAACCTGATGGAGGATACCCGGCCTATTTCTTTGAAGAAGCTTTCCATCAGAATTTTTTTCTTTTTCCTGATCCTATCCAAGCCTACACCCATAAGCCAACGGAGTCCGGCTCCCAAACCTGCTATCCCGGGCGAATTCACAGTTCCGGCCTCCAGCATGTCCGGCATGAAATCCGGATGTATTGTTACAAAGGAGCGGCTTCCGGTACCTCCATAGAGAACAGGGCGCATTTCCACGCCGGGAGCAACATAGAGGCCGCCGGTTCCCTGAGGTCCCATAAGTCCTTTATGCCCGGGGAACGCCAGCAAAGATATGTTCATTGCCTTTACATCAAGATCCAGAACCCCGGCCCCCTGGGCGGCATCCACTAAAAACAATATTTCTTTTGTTCTGGCAATCTCCCCGACTTCTTCATAGGGAAGGATGGTACCTGTCACATTAGAAGCGGAAGACAGGGCAATGAGCCTTGTGTTGGGACGGATGGCTTCGGCAATGGAGCTTGGGCTTACGTTACCGTAACTGTCGTAGGGCATGACAACACTGTAGTCGATGATCCCCTTCTGCTTAAGATGATAGAGGGGCCTTAGCACCGAATTATGCTCCATGGCTGTGGTAACAACATGGTCACCCTGCCGTAACACCCCCTGAATAGCTAAATTAAGTGCCTGAGTGGCATTGGCTGTAAAGGCTATATCAAGAGGATTCTGGATATAGAATAATTCAGACAGGGCTTCACGAGTCTTTAAAACAAGACTTGAAGAGATGCGCGCCATTTTATGGGCGGAACGCCCGGGATTTGCACAGCTGTTTTTCATAAAGCTGTATAACGTGCTGTAAACCATTTCCGGTTTCGGCCAGGTTGTTGCGGCATTGTCCAGATATACCATGAACGTCCACTCCAAAAAAGTCCATATCCCTATCATATGCCGCAACTTCATAAGGGTTGCCAGATATGCCCTGCATCGTAACACCTACCAGAGATCCTGAGCCTGTATTCTGGTTCTGACCTGTTTCAAATCCTGAAAGAAATCCATCTTCTTCCCCGGATCCCTGAGAACCGCAGAGGGATGATAGGTTGGAAGGATGGAAAAATAACCGGGCATTTCTATCCAGGTTCCCCGGCCCTGTGTGATTTTGAAGCCTTTATCTATGATGTGCCTTGCAGCGGTGGATCCGAGACACACAATAATTGACGGCTTGATGTATTTCACCTGATAGCGTAGCCATGGCAGGCATGCCTGAGCCTCAGCCTCTGAAGGAACACGATTTCCGGGCGGCCTGCATTTGACGATATTGGCTATGTAATAGTGGCCGGGTTCGAACATGAGAGCTTCAAGGGCAAGATCCAGAAGCTTTCCTGCCCTCCCCACAAAGGCACTTCCCTCAATATCCTCCTGCTCACCGGGTCCTTCCCCGATAAACATGACGGGCGCTTTCAGGTTGGTTCCCCTGCCCACCACCACGTTGGTCCTGGTTTCACACAAGGAACAGTTTCTGCATCTTTTACACGCCTCCACAAAACCATCCCAGGTATCCACACCATCACCTCTTTCCTATATCCATTTTACATGAATGCACTTGTAAAATAAAACCCTGTTTTCCCAATGGACAAACTGTTGCCGGGCTTATCCCACTAGTCCCTGGTGCCGATATTGTTAATATAACCCGTTCACGGATGATTTTCTAAGCAAGGAGGCATGTAAGATGAAAATCTCAGAATCCAACGTTCAGTTGGCGTCTCAGAGCTCTTATGTTCAGCGTATTTCCGAGTCTGAAACACTAGTGCTTTGGGACAACCGCTCTCAATCTCCTCTTTCTACAAAAGAAAACATCCGCCTGGATATTTCAGACAGGGGCCGGGCCATGCTGGCTAACCAGGCCGTCTGTGAAACCGAAGATACTGAAGATAATGTATTGGAATTAACTGATCTGGAAAAGGAGAAAATCAGGCTGATTCAGGACTTCATCTATGTTCTGACAGGGAAACGTATCAAGTTTCTTGTCCCCAGGAGTATAACAAAGGATCAGCTGAATAAACTCCGGGATATACAAGGACAAACCGTTGGTTCAGGATCACCGCAACGGGCGGGCTGGGGCCTGGACTACACATGGCAAAGACGGGTTGAGGAGTATGAGAAAATGGATTTTTCCTCCTCAGGCTCTGTGACCACACAGGATGGCCGGGTGATCAACTTCAACCTCAGCTTCTCTGTCAGCCGGGAATTTGTGAGCAATACACAGGTTCGTATACAGGCGGGAGACGCCCTTCTCGACCCTCTGGTGATCAATTTGCGCAACGCATCCGCCAGCCTTGGGGATCGCAACTATTCCTTCGACATCGATATGGACGGCAAACCCGACAACATCGCTTTCACAGCCGAAGGCAGTGGTTTCCTTGCATGGGACAGGAATGGTAATGGTATTATCGATGACGGAAGCGAGCTGTTTGGACCCAGCACGGGCAACGGTTTCGAAGAGTTGTCTCTGCATGATTCGGATGGCAACAACTGGATCGATGAAAGCGATCCCATCTATGAGAAGCTGCGCATATGGACCCTGGACGAGGAAGGAAACAAACAGCTCATAACTCTGGGTCAGGCAGGGGTTGGTGCCATTTACCTTGGTCACCTGACCACGCCCTTCTCATTGAGGGATGGGGGCAACAATCCCCTTGGGCAGATCTCCCGAACCGGTGTATTCCTTCATGAAGATGGCACCCCGGGCGCCATCCAGCACGTGGATCTGGTGATTTAGGCGTTGGGACTGCAGTATCCTCGTTCAATGTAAGAACCCAACCAGCCACGCAATCACAGATTGATGGCAGAAACCCAGAAACCTTGGATAACAAGAAAAGATTACCCATGTCATATAGACGTGGGTAATCTTTTTGTATTTTACCATGATCCATTGTTAAGATGGCGGACGCTCATTACCACTTCGAAACAATGCATCGGTTTATGATAGTAATGGGAGGACAGAAGGTTTTATAGTATCGCAGAAAATTGACACAGAACCAACCCTGAAAGTGTGTTTATGTGATGTGAAAGTTAATAATCATGGAAAAGTAATGTAACTTGGATTATTATAATAATTGTGAATTCATCTTTGGTTTAAATTAGCAGGAAGGTGCTAGAAACATGGATATTTGGAGTTAATAGTTCTTAATCTGAGAATTGACTAAGGAGCATTATTAGAATGTATCTAACTTCCCATTATTTTTACTTAGCTTCCTGTTGGTGAGATAGTAGGCGTCACAATTATTCAAAACAGCAAATTAAACATAAGTTTGAAAGATCAGATGAAAATTATTTATTCTGCTGGAGGTGAATCCTGATGCCGTTTACTATCATACGTCAGGACATAACAAAAATAAAGGTTGACGCTATAGTCAACGCTGCCAACACCGACCTGAAAATGGGTGGTGGAGTTTGTGGAGCTATCTTCAAAGCGGCGGGAGCGGAGAAGCTTCAAGCCGCCTGTCAAAAACTCGCCCCGATTAAGACGGGTGAGGCGGTTATTACGCTGGGTTTCGACCTGCCCGCTAAGTTTGTTATTCACGCTGCGGGTCCCGTCTATGGATATCAGAGTGCCGAACAGAGTGAAAAGCTCCTGCGTTCCGCCTACATGGAGTCGCTCCGGCTTGCCATCGAAAATGGATGTAAAAGTATTGCGTTCCCATTGATTTCAAGTGGGATTTACGGATACCCAAAAGACGAAGCCCTTAAAGTGGCTACTTCGGCAATTAAAGATTTTCTTATTGACAACGATATAGATGTAACACTCGTATTGTTTGATAAAACGGCATTTACAGTAAGCCGTGAACTTCTCGGTGCAGTCGAAAGCTACATAGATGAGCATTACGTTGACAAACATGAGATAAAGCGAAGGAAACTACTTAATGTAGAACGGCAAGCCATATCAGAAGCGGGTGGGCGTACCAGCATGTTCAACAAGCCTCTTTTTGAAGATGCGCTCGCTCCTGTTGGTGCTCCTGCCCCGCTTGATGATTTAGTCGGTAATCTCGATGAACCATTCTCTCAGATGCTTCTGAGGCTTATTGATGCTAAAGGGATGACAGATGTGGAGGTTTATAAACGCGCCAATTTGGATCGCAAATTATTCTCCAAGATCAGAAGCAACAAAGGCTATATGCCAAGTAAACGTACAGCTATTGCCCTTGCCGTGGCACTTAAGCTATCACTTGATGAAACCGACGATTTGTTGAGGCGAGCAGGTTATGCTCTCTCCCACGCCGTCAAATTTGATGTTATTGTGGAATATTTTATCGCAAACGGAAAACACGATGTTTTCGAGATCAATGAAGTGCTGTTCGAGTACGATCAGCCCCTATTGGGAGGGTGCTGATTAGATTGTCGCTTCTGAAGCGACCATCAGTTTCAACTGAAGTAGTATTCTAAGATTACAAATAAATCTTAGGAGGCTACGAAAATGAAAAAGGGATTAACCGAACTGATATTTATACTCGACAAAAGCGGCTCAATGAGCGGACTGGAAACTGACACCATCGGCGGTTACAATTCTATGCTGGCAAAGCAAAAGGCGGTAGATGGCGAGTGCTACATCACAACCGTTTTGTTTGACAACAACTATGAACTACTCCATGACCGTATTGACATTAAGGCAATCAGCCCGATTACTGACAAAGAATATCAGGTTGGCGGATCAACAGCACTTCTTGATGCGATCGGCAGAACGATTCACAAAATCGGTAATGCGCAAAAGCACACCGCCGAGGATTACCGCGCCGATAAGGTAATGTTCGTAATTATCACAGATGGTGAGGAAAACTCCAGCCGCGAATATACTGCCGAAAAGGTCAAAGCACAAATTGAACACCAAAAAGAAATGTATGGCTGGGAGTTTGTCTTCCTTGGGGCTAATATCGATGCGGTTCAGACCGCCGGAAGATATGGAATTGATCCTGACAGAGCAATTGACTACCTTGCTGACAGCAAAGGTACGGAACTGAACTTTAAGGTAATGGCAAGTGCTGTGGCGACATTCCGTGAGTCGGGAACGGTTGACGAGACCTGTTTTGAAGAAATCCGCAAAGATATGAAGCGGCGAGGAGGGCAGGCCTCCCCGTAACTTGATTTGATGCCATATCGCCAGGAGCTTGGCACGCTTTATATTTTACAGGGAGGCTTTTCCTTTTCCAAAGTTCATTTTTGTTTATTACAGAATACTAGCAATGACATTTGTAAGGGTGTCATTGCGAGCGGAACGCAGTGGAGCGTGGCAATCTCCTAATACATTCTTTTATAGTATTCATCCAGCGCGCGCTTCATACCGAAGGGCTCCCGGGTGGTCTTTATGGAAGACACCATCATCTCCACCCATTTGCTCCGGTCTTCATAATAGGTTGGGATAACCTCATTGACCAGACAGGCTTTGAGCGCCTTCAGGTCGTGCATGTCGGCTTTTTCGATATTATCACTTTGATATCCGTCCCCGAACTGCCATCCATTAACACCGTGGTCGCATGCCTCAGGCCACCAGCCATCCAGTGTGGATACATTGAGTACACCGTTCATGGCTGCCTTCATCCCCGATGTACCCGATGCCTCCTGGGGACGCCTGGGGTTGTTGAGCCAGATATCGGCACCCCTTGTCATCATGCGACCGATCTCCATGTCGTAATTCTCAAGAAATACGATGCTGTCCGGGTATTGCCGGGCCATCCCGGTAATTCCGGTGATAATACCCTTTCCGGTATCATCAAGGGGATGGGCTTTGCCCGAATAAACAATCTGCAGCTTCCTCCCCCTGAGCAAAGGCTCTATAAAATCCGGATCCGAAAGAAGCAGCCCGGATCTTTTATAGGGAGCGGCACGACGCGCAAAGCCGATCAGCAGAACATCCCTGTTAAGCTTGATCCCGGTGCGTTTTTCAATGAAAGCAATGAGAGCATCCTTGTTATGCATATGCCTGTTCCAGAGCTCTTCCTCTGCCGCCTTTGTTCCATTATATTCCTCGGCGAGCTCCAGCATCTTACGGTCTACCCAGGTTGGGATATGAATTCCGTTCGTGATACCGATGATTTCGCACCTGCCCTTAACCTTCTTCCACATCTTCTGGGCAGTTATCCGGTGCAGATCTGAAACCGCATTTGAGACACGGGACAGACGAAGGGCTCCGGCCGTCATGTTGAAGGGATCCCCGCCGATAGCTTTGAGCTGCCTTTTGGTCATGTTTAGATTGGCGCCCATATAGATAAGCCTGTCAATGGGGTGCTGCTCATTCCCTTCAGGAACAGGTGTATGGGTGGTGAAAACCACTTCTTTCCGCGTTTCCTGCAAGGCCTCACGGAAGCGCATTCCACGGGACAGTTTTTCCCTTATAAGCTCAAATCCTGCAAACAGCGCATGACCCTCATTGAAATGGTACATCGAAGGATTGAGCCCCAGAGCCCGGATGGCACGTACTCCTCCGATACCCAGAACCATTTCCTGTGCCACCCTCTCCTCACCAAACCATCCGTAAAGCTGTCCTGTTATCCAGCGAGCCTCTCCGTCATTCCCTTCGATGTCGGTATCCAGCAAATACAGATTGTCCACTCCATGGGCACGGTAGCGCCATACCTTTATTTTTACGTCTCTTTTTTTGATGCACACCGATACGGTGACCCCGGTATCCTCAAGGAATGGGTAAACCCTGTTTTTGTAGGCGTCATAGGGCATGCCTGTCTCCTGGTCTATTAACTGTTCCCCATAGCCCTGTTTCCAGAGGATGCCTATCCCGACAATGGGATAACCCTGGTCGCAGGCCTCTTTCATATAGTCGCCAGCAAGTATGCCAAGTCCACCTGCATAAAGCTTTACATTGTTTTCAATGCCATACTCCATACAGAAATAAGCTACACTTTTGCGATTATCCATATTCCGCAGCTCCTCTCGCTAGAATGACCCTGTTTTTCAGTTCAGTCATCAACCGAATATTATTCTATTTTTACACACTCTTCAATAAATCATAACAGAAAATGTCCATGATAGCAGTGAGCTTTGCCGGCAATACAGGTTCCCGGTAACTGTTTTTAATGGGCAGACATGAGAATACATTGGCTATCTTGAGCCCTACATCTGATCAGCACGAGCATGGAATCATAAAATGAAATATGCCGGCTACCACGCCGGCGACAATGCTTATAGTCTTTAACTACACTACAATCTCTCCCGATCTTAAGCTGACATAAACAAGCCAATATCCTCCCAGATCCCGGGTATCGCTGCCGGTAACCGGCACCCATCTGCAAGCCGTCTCGAAAGGCCGGTTGTCATTTTCATCCCTGGCGGGAATACCGATAACAAAGAAGTTTGAGAAGTTTTCACCTTTGTAAAGACCTGCAAGGATATGCTTATACCTGAAAAGTCCCACAAGAATCTTGGGATTGGCAAACACAGGAACATTGATGCCCGACATGTACATGATATTGCTGAGCTTTGCCAGATCATTGACCTGATACCAGGTATAATCAGGGTTTCCCCTCTTGAAGGGCTGACTGGCTTCAAAATTGTTTTTGATAAGTGTTTCAAGCTTGTCAATATCGCATTTTATAAGGCCGGCTCCCCCTGTGGCGGATTCCTTCCGTCCGGGTTTCGGATCGGGCTCGGATTGTCCGGCAGGACCGTGCTCCTCACTCTTATCTTGCTCAGACCTGGTTTTTTCCTGTCCCTTCCTGGCAGCATCAGACACCTTTTCGGCCTGCTTTTTGGGCGCTTTTTTATGTATGATCTGGCGCAGGCTCTCATCCCATTTCAAGGACTTTTCAAAACTTGCGAACAGGGGAATCCACATCTTGTCCTTGCTCTCTGCAGTAATGGCCGCATATTTGACCAGTTCCGGCCTGGTATTATAGGACTTGAGGGTACCAGGATCAATCTCCAGGCTTCCCTGCATGCTGGGAAAGGAAGCACTGACATCTCCGGCGGGTATGGACACCAGCCCGTCACCTTGTGAAAAGATGAGATATAGCATGTACCTGAAAGGTCCCTGCTTTAAACCCTTAACGTGGAGGGAGGCGACTATGCGCCCTTCCCATGAATCCAGCCTCACAAAGGCCTCAGGTGAAGTGCCCATTCCAAAGCCTCCATCAAGTTCCTCCATGATTGCATATTTCCTTGCGAAGCCGGGCAATGTCTGCATATAACCACCACAAACATCATTTTTATATGAATTATACGCATGTACCAGGAAAGATATTACTTAATCGTGGGTTGCAGCGGCAATATGCAGTGGAGGTATTGCCCTTATCTTCGGGCAATACCTCCTGATTGTCTCTACCTGCGTGCTTTTCTTTTAGCTTCCTCGCCAAATTCTTCGGCGTTGCGGAATGCCTCATATTCATTCTCGCCCAGCTGATCATTCTCAGCCGGTACATCGTTGCTTTTGTTGATCCTTCCGGTCAATTTCTTGTCTGCCATTCTTATTCACCATTCCTTGCAAAATCGTACCGGTACGTTAATTGACTTTGTCGACGCTATTATTATCATCCGATTCGCCTGTTTTATAACGGCGTTTTTTTACATAATTGATCTGCCAGATAAATAAATTGCTCCACCGACAAGGTCTCTGCACGGGAGTTTTCTGAAAGGCTCATCCCGATTAGTACCTCTCTGAGCCGCTCCTTCCCGCCCTCAAGCCAGGGCTGCTTCCCAAGGGAGTTAAGCAGCGTCTTCCTCCGCTGGCTGAAGGATGCCCTGATCACTCTGAATAAAAACTCCCTGCTCAGGTCCGCGGGTTGGCTCAAACTGCGTTTTTTCAGCTTGACCACCGCAGAGTCCACATCAGGCTTTGGAATAAAGCAGTTTCTGGATACATAAAAGGAGAGTTTGGGCTCGGCATAGTAACGGACTGCCACTGAGAGGGCACTGTAATCCTTTGTGCCGGGCATTGCCACTATCCTGTTGACAACCTCCTTTTGTACCATGAACACCAACAGATGCCAGGGTATCCCAGACTCCAGCAGGCCCATGATAATGGGAGTGGTAATGTAATAGGGAAGATTTGAAACCACTTTCAGGGATCCGTCCCAGTCTGCTGTAAGCTCCCACAGATCGGTTTGCATAATGTCGGCATGTATCACCTGAACATTCCCATAGTCCCCAAGGGTTTCTGACAGAGGCGCCAAAAGATGTCGGTCAATCTCCACTGCAATGACCTTACCAGCCTTTTCAGCCAGTTGGGCAGTGAGAGCTCCTATTCCCGGACCTATCTCCAGCACCAGATCATTTTTATCCACTTCGGCTGTTTCCACAATTTTTCTTATAATATTGACATCGGTCAGAAAATTCTGACCAAGGGACTTGGTGAGCCGCAGCCCATATTTGCTCAGTATTTCGTTTGTGTTGATCAAGGATCATCTTCCCTTCCTATAGATGCGAGAGGTGAGATATAAGAGGTTGGAGGCTGTCTCACATCCTACCCCACACCTCTCAGATCGGGCATATTATAGAAACAGGGTTTACATAGATTGTAAACCCTAATCAATTCAAATATGCCCATCTGCCTCTATTCACAGGGGTTATAATTTTGCTTCCATCGGTCATCATCCTGTTCGTTCAGGACATAAACCACAACTTTGCGTACTCCCCAGCGTCTTACCTCTTCGGTGGTGTTAAAGAACAGGTCGATCAGGTCGCCTTTAATAGCACTTCCTATGTCTCCGGCTATTGCAAATCCATAATCAGGAGCCGGCCCAGGTATCTCCACATAGAGCTTCGAACCCAATGGTATCACTTTCGGGTCAACAGCTATAATACCAGTGCGTGCCGTCATTCCTGTATAGGTTATGCCGTATCCTGGATCACCGGGATTCTTTCCGCAATCCTCAAAGGAGTTGGTATAGGCTGTAGCCCGCATGTTCAGAACTTTAGAGTAACGAACTCTGTCCCCTCTTGAGGTTATGAAGTTAGGCACTGTTCCATACTCAACAATCCTGCTCACAGGTTCCTTGACAACGGTTTCGCCAACAAATTCCCGGCTTACATGGTTTCCGTCTTCATAGGTAATCTTATATCTTTTTTCCCTGATACCGTTTTCTCCCTCTACCACGATCTCAGATTCGCCTTCGTTCATGGTATTGTTGGGCCGCTCAAGAACATGATAGGGAATCTGCTCTTCCTCGGTGAGAAATTTTTCTTCAACCCTGACAACCCTTATCTCCATCTCTTCTACCAACGGGTCGGTTGGCGAGACACCTTCGTATCTGTCCAGAGGACCCAGGATAATTCCATTATCCTGTAGTAGTTTCTCCACCGTATCCCTGTAGGACATCACCGTTCTGGTTTCCCCGTCAACTGTAAGGGTCACCGGAATCGCTCTTTTTATGGTCACCTCATTGGGTGAATCCAGCTTCAGGGGCGTGTCCATTGCAACACTTATATAATCATGCTCCCCTACTGCTATCCCCACCTGATCAAGGGCTTGACCTACGTTTGCACCCATAGTCCTTACGGCTATTGATTTACCGTTATCAATTATGTTAATCTCTTTGCTAAGTCTTCCGTGTAAAATAACGCCTGCTACAACAGCCAATGCCACTACGAGGAGCAGTAGAGCCATCCGCTTGATGGGAAGGGCACGCCTGATATATTGCAGGTATAAACCGCTCATTCATAGCATCCTTTCCTTGTTTTATTGTTGCATTGCAGCCCGGTAGGAAAACTTAAATTCCTTATTCCCCTAACATTTCCAGTCGGAAAATATGCTATCGTTGCTTTTGACTGCAAAGCCCAATTATTTTATAACAGGCATATGTATATTGTCAAGGTCTGCCAGTCCGCCAACGCCTTCATGACACAGCGACCGGTTAGTTGTTGGCTTTCGTAACGGTTTTTATTTCCCACTTCTGGTCTTCGTGGCTGAACAGAAAGAGCATCCGAAGCCGACTGGATCCCTGTATCCAATCTGAAATCTCACCGGCATGCTTATCTTTCAGGACAACTTCCACCTGAAGCTCTGTCATAACCTCGTATTCATTGCCGTAGCCCTTCAGCATCTCAAATGCGAAGCCGGCTGCCGTCCAATATTTATTATCGTGTATCTGTCCGGCTCCATCATCCTCCTCACCTGCTTTGCGAACCAGGCCGATGCTATGTACGGCCTCCAGGTACCGGTAGAAGTCTTCCCGGTTATACTGTTTTCCAAAAATCATGTGGTCTGAGGCTAATAAATCCCACGCTGCCTCATAATCACGGTTGCTGATACTTTCGAACCAATCCAGGGTCAATTCACACAGCAACCCTTCTGTAAACATCTTGTAGTTGTTAATCGCCTGGCCTTTTTCGGCGATCTCTTTCCTGTAATCCTCTGTCAGGGAATTGATCCGCTTCAGTTCCTGTTCCAGGCCGCTTATCCTGGTTGACAGCTGATTCTTCTCTTTTTCCAGGGCCTTTATGGCCTGTTCCTGCTCATTCACGGTAGCCTGGAGAGTTCTGTTCTGACCCCTGAGCCAATCCTGTTCAATCTTGTCGGATTCAGTTTGTTTCAGGAGGTTTTCCTTGTCCCATAACAGGTAATTAACCATCAGGAAGACAAACAAAATCATAATGGTTATCATGACTATGACGAACTTCTTCATCCTATAGAACCTACCTTAAGCATTATTTGCCGGCAAAGGTCCAATCAGCCATGACAAGCCAGTCAAAAAGCCAGGACCAACCAATAATAACCGACAACCTATCTTTCAAGCATTCCTTCGGGCTGTTTCAAAAACCTGTCCAAACCAAAAAGCAATCTGGCGTTGTCCGATGTTTTCCGTTCAACCTCATTATATTCTATACCCTTAATGTCAGCGATTCTATCGATGATGTAATTCAGATATCCCGACCAGTTTCGCCTTCCCCTGAAAGGCTCGGGGGCAAGATAGGGACAGTCTGTTTCGATGAGCAGCCTGTCCATGGGAGTATACTCAACCACCTCGGCAGGTCTGCGCGCATTCTTAAAGGTCACAGAACCCCCGATTCCTATATAGAATCCCAGATTCAGCACCTCTCTTGCCATTTCAACGCTGCCTGAGAAGCAATGAAAAACGCCTGTGATATTATCGGAGCGAAAGGCCTTCACGATATCCAGCACATCCTGATGGGATTCACGGTTATGGATTATGATGGGAAGCCTTAGTTTCCCTGCAAGAGACACCTGTTTTGAAAACAATTCCTTCTGGATTTCACGGGGCGAAAAGTCATAATGGTAGTCGAGCCCAATCTCACCTATGGCTACCACCTTTTCCTCTCCGGATAGAATCTCAATTCTGGAAAGAGTCTTTTCATCACAGGAAGAGGCTTCATGAGGATGAACGCCCACTGCAGCGAATACCTCAGGATGCTTCTTTGACAGTGCAATGGCCTGTTTCGAGCTCTCCACATCACAGCCTGGGTTGATGATATGCGTTACCCCAGCTTCAACAGCCTTGCGGATGATATCATCTCTGTCGGCATCAAATCGTCCGTCATCGTAATGGGCATGTGAATCTATCATTAATATCAGCTCACTTTTGATCCGGAGGATATATCCTTGTCAACAGTGACCAGGGTTAGCCTGCCTTCTGTCTCGTCGGTCGCAGCAAGTATCATCCCCTGGGATTCAATACCGCGGATCCGGGCAGGTTTCAGATTGGCAACCAGAATCAATGTCTTGCCCTCTATTTCCTCCGGGCTGTAGTACTGGGCAATCCCCGATACCACCTGCTTCTCTTCAGCTCCCACCTGGAGCCTCAGCTTCAATAATTTATCCGACTTTTCCACCCTCTCGGCGGACAAAACCTTTGCCACCCTCAGATCCAGCTTTGCAAATTCTTCAATGGAGATCTGAGATGTATCCCCGGAAGCGGAACCCTTCGCGGCCTGCGCCTCCTGTTTTTTATGCCCTTTTTCCCCGGATTTGTCTTTGCCTGAATCGGGGGTTATGGAAGACAGGCTTTCCAATTCCTTCTCCATGTCTATTCTCGGGAAAATGATCTCGCCCGGACTAACCGGTCTTGTTGGCTTGTAGACACCCCACTGCCCCGCCAAATCCCAGCTTGTTTCTTCGTCATCTATGGAAAGCTGTTCCCATATCTTTGCCGGGGTTTCAGGCATGAAGGGCTGCAGCAGAATTGACACTATGCGGATGCTTTCAGCCAGGTTATACAAAACCCCTGCCAAACGGCCTTTCTTGCTCTCATCCTTGGCCAGGATCCAGGGCATGGTTTCATCAATATATTTATTGGTGCGGGAAATGGCCTTCCAGATGTCTGCCAGAGCCAGACTGAACTGGAGGTTGTCCATGAGTTCCTCTGTCTTGGGCTTTAAGGCCAATAGTTCCTTTTTCAGGTCAGCGTCAAATTCTCCTTCTTCACCCTGTCCGGGAAGGAAGCCATCAAAGTACTTTTTGATCATGGCCACCGTTCTGCTGACCAAGTTGCCAAGGTCATTTGCCAGATCAGAGTTTATACGTGATATGAGTGCTTCGTTGGAAAAAACGCCATCGGCTCCAAAAGGAACTTCCCTGAGCAGGAAATAGCGGATGGCATCCAGGCCGTATTTTTCAATAAGAATCACCGGATCAACAACATTACCCTTGGATTTCGACATCTTTCCGCCTTCCAGAACCAGCCAGCCGTGACCAAATACCTGCCTGGGCAGGGGAAGGTCAAGAGCCATCAGCATAGCAGGCCAGATAATGGTATGGAACCGGACAATTTCCTTGCCCACCAGATGCACGTCAGCAGGCCAATAGCGCCTGAAGGCTTCATCGTTGTCCGAGAGGTAACCCAAGGCAGAGATATAGTTTGACAGGGCATCGATCCATACATAGACCACATGCTTTTCATCGAATGTTACAGGTATGCCCCAGTTGAAGGATGTCCTCGACACACAGAGATCTTCCAGACCCGGCCTCAAAAAATTATTGAGCATCTCGTTACGGCGTGAAGCAGGCTGAATGAAGTCCGGATTCTCCTCCATTAGTTTGATAAGCCTGTCCTGATACTTGGAAAGCCTGAAGAAGTAGCTCTCCTCCCTGGTTTTTTCTACACTTCTGCCGCAATCAGGACACATGCCGTCAACCAGCTGTGTCTCGGTCCAGAAGGATTCACATGGGGTGCAATACCAGCCTTCATATTCGCTTTTATAAATATCACCCTTGTCGTAAAGAGCCTTGAATATCTTTTGGACGGTGGCAATATGATCCTCATCGGTGGTTCTGATGAATTTATCGTAGGTAATCTTCATCATCCCCCAAAGATCCTTGATGCCACTTACGATATGATCCACATACTGCTTGGGGGTCATGCCGTTCTCAGCCGATACCCGCTGAATCTTCTGTCCATGTTCATCGGTGCCGGTTAAGAACATGACATCACAACCCTGAAGCCTCTTGTATCTCGCCATGGCATCGGCTGCCACCGTTGTATATGAATGCCCTATATGGAGTTTTCCACTGGGATAATAGATTGGCGTTGTGATGTAGTATGTCTTTTTGCTCACCTCGTGACTACCTCCTAAAGATATATCATGATTTTAATGCGTATACCGCTTTTTATTCCTCAATTGTGGGCATCAAGTTAAGCTACCGTGCCCTTCAGCTATCATTTTGCCAATAAGTGCATTATAACATACAGGTCATGTTTTTGCACAACCGCAAAAGTAACGGGAAACGGCTATTAGCCCATCCCTGATCACTCCGGAACATCCGCCGTTAGAATCACGGTACAAAAGATGCCATTGCCTTTCCCGAATTCAGAAAGACCTTCGCCTGTAGTAGCCGTGATGCCGATGCTGTCCTGAGCGATTCCCAGAAGACCGGCAAGGCTCGTCCGTATCCTTTCAACAAAAGGAGATAATTTGGGGCGAAGAGCCTCAATGGATATGGATACATGAAGGATCCTGGAATCTTTCTTCATATGGTTCATGGCAGCCTTAAGATAGGCTCGGCTGTCGGTTATACCCTCTCGGCACATCCTGTCCGCCTCTTTCCCAAGAATGTTGACGCAGGTTATGCCTGAAATCGCATTTGTCAGAGCATGTATAACCACATCCGCATCACTGTTTCCTTCCAGACCGGGGCTGCCCTCAATGAGAACTCCGCCCAGAATCAGCCTCTTCTCGGAACTATCGGGTTCAAACCGATGACTGTCCTGCCCAATGGCAACCTTGATCATCCGACCATCTCCATCATTCTTATTGCCAATATCTTACCCCTTCACAGGAATTGTGTCCACATTATGTTTAAGTCGTTTTTCTTATTCCCATTTTGGCTGTCCCATTGAATGATATTCTTATAAAAATTGTACAAAGCTTTCATAGATATTTTGTTATATAATAAAAACACCTTTCTTTAACCGGAGAGTTGATATATATGGTAAAAAGAGTGACTCTGTTAAGCCTGGCCATCCCCTTGTTTATAGAAATGTTGTTTTTCTCCATGTTGGGTATGGTCGACTTATTCATATTGAGCCGCGTATCCGACGATGCTGCAGGTGGGGTTGGCGCATGTAATCAAATCATCAGTTTTACCAATATTGTATTCAACATAATTTGCATCGGAGCCAACGTCCTGGTTTCGCAATACATCGGCGCAAAAAACAAGGAATCCGCTCAGATGACCATGATTTCTTCCTATTTAATGGTAACATCGGTGGGAGTATTGGGCTCCGTCGTCCTGTTTTTCTTCGGTAAGCCCATTCTCCAGCTCATGGGGGTTACACCGAACCTTTTAAGCCATGCTGAAGTCTATATCCGTATCGTAGGCAGCATGATGTTCATGCAGGCAATATTGAATCTTTCCACGGTGATCATGCGTACCCATGGTTATTCAAAGGAAACTCTGGGCATAACAGCCGGAATGAATGTCATCAATGTCGTGGGAGACATCCTCTTTGTCTTTGGCTTCAATATGGGGGCTGCCGGAGCGGCATATGCCACCTGCATAGGCAGATTCGTCGCCATGCTCATGGCTGTGAGATTTGTACGGAGGCGGATACTGGATAAGGGTCCCTTTCGGTATATCCGGAACTTCCCCATGCGGATCATCAGGGATCTCTTCAAAGTCGGCCTGCCTTCTGCCCTTGAGAATATATGCTATAATGTGAGCCAAATTGTTGTTACCGGCATCATACTGCACAATCTTGGTGATACAGCCTATATTACCAGAACCTATACGCTGCAGATCATAATCATCTTCCTTACTATGTCCATGTCCATTGGGCAGGCAAACCAGATCCTCATAGGGCATCTTGTGGGCGCAGGCAAATTTGATGAAGCTTATCATACGTGTTTAAGCAATTTTAAGAAAGCCTTCTTTATAACCATAGGCTATAGTATTGTACTCTTCTTTTTCGGTGGAGTATTCGTCAAGGTCTTTACCGATGATCCTGAAATCCTAAAATGGAGTGCCATGGTGATGATGGCTGATGCCTTCCTGGAGCCTGGCCGTACGTTCAACCTTGTGATCATCAACGGCCTCAAGGGCTCCGGAGACGCAGTATTCCCGGTAATAATCGGCGTCATCTCAATGTGGAGTATTGCTACCCTTGGCGCCTGGCTCCTTGGTATTGTGGCGGGATTGGGACTGTTGGGCATATGGATTGCCATGGCTGCTGACGAATGGCTCAGAGGTTTTATTGCGCTGCACAGGTGGCATAGCCGAAAATGGACATCTAAATCACTGGTTGCCAATGAGGCATGATAACGAGCCGGACAGCGGTGGTAAATAACCTTAACAATCCAAGTATTTGGCTTTTTGAATATTGATACAAAAATACTTGCAGGTATTCCCACTTTTGCGCGGGAGCCGATTCATGGCGTTTACCCTGTAAGTCTTGTTTGAAGCCATTACAATGTGCTTCGTATGTATGCTGAGCCATGTATATAATATACATTATGAATTTTTTCACAATCTATCTTTCAAAAACTGGATGAGTGGGATATAATAGAAGTAAGCTGTTTTGAGCCAGATTATTACATGATACCTGGCGAAAGATTTGCTAAAGCTATAAATTGAAGGTTTTATAAGGTTTCAAAACCCTTATTTCTCGCTATACAAGTCATTTTATCAGAAGGGAGATTAGATATGGTTAAACACAAAAAACTACTTGCATGGGTAAAAGAGGTTGAAGAGCTGTGCCAGCCCGACAAGGTCTATTGGTGTGACGGTTCAGAGGAAGAGAACGAGCGCCTGATTCAGGAACTTGTTGAATCAGGCAGTGCCGTAGCATTGGATAAGGAGAAGCGTCCGGGCTGCTATCTTTTCCGGAGCCATCCTTCAGACGTGGCCAGGGTTGAGCAAAGAACATATATTGCCTCTAAGAAGGAAGAAGACGCAGGACCCACAAACAACTGGATCGACCCTGTTGAGCTTAAAAAGACCATGACCGATCTGTATCGAGGCTGCATGAAGGGTAGAACCATGTATGTCATTCCGTTCAGCATGGGACCTTTGGGCTCACCCATTTCCAAAATTGGTGTAGAGATCACCGACAGCGCCTATGTTGTGATCAATATGCGCATCATGACCCGTATGGGGAAAGAGGTTCTGGATATACTGGGTGAAGACGGCGAATTTGTACCCTGTCTGCATTCAGTGGGTGCTCCACTTGCCGAGGGCGAGAAGGACGTGGCATGGCCCTGCGCACCCATAGAACAAAAATACATTTCCCACTTTCCTGAAGAAAGGACCATCTGGTCCTATGGTTCCGGCTATGGCGGAAACGCTCTGCTGGGAAAGAAGTGCTTTGCGCTCCGAATTGCTTCGGTACAGGCTCGTGATGAGGGCTGGATGGCAGAGCACATGCTCATCCTGAAGATTACCAGCCCTGAGGGTGAAGTAAAATATATCACTGGCGCATTCCCTAGCGCTTGCGGAAAGACCAACCTGGCCATGATGGTGCCCACCCTTCCCGGATGGAAGGTCGAGACCATCGGCGATGACATCGCATGGATGAAATTTGGCGAAGACGGCAGGCTTTATGCTATCAATCCCGAAGCCGGTTTCTTTGGCGTGGCTCCTGGTACATCAATGGATTCCAATCCAAGCGCCATGAGAACAATTAATAAGAACACCATTTTCACCAACGTAGCCCTCACCGATGATGGTGACGTATGGTGGGAAGGCATTGGCCATGACGCACCGGATCATCTTATTGACTGGCAGGGCAAGGATTGGACACCCGACTCCAAGGATCATGCTGCCCATCCCAATGCCCGGTTCACCGCTCCGGCCAGCCAGTGCCCGGTTATCGCCCCTGAGTGGGAGGATCCCAAGGGCGTGCCGATTTCAGCAATTCTGGTGGGCGGTCGCAGACCCACAACCATTCCTCTGGTACACGAAAGCTTTGACTGGAACCATGGTGTTTTCCTGGGCTCTATCATGGGCTCTGAGATCACAGCAGCTGCTATCTCAAGCAAGATCGGTCAGGTGCGCCGCGATCCATTTGCCATGCTTCCCTTCATAGGGTACCATGTCTGCGATTACTTCCAGCATTGGTTCAACATGGGCAAGAAAACCGATCCTGACAAGCTGCCAAAGATATTCTATGTCAACTGGTTCCGCAAGGATGAGAATAATAAGTTCATCTGGCCCGGTTACGGAGAAAACAGCCGAGTTCTCAAATGGATCTTTGAGAGAGTATCCGGAAAAGGCAAGGCAGTAAAAACACCCATCGGCTACATGCCCTCCGTTGACGCACTGGATCTCAGCGGACTTGATGTCAGCAGCGAACGCATGGAGGAGATCCTCCGCGTGGATAAGGAACAGTGGCTTGCCGAGATTGAATCCATCAAGGAGCACTATCGTTCCTATGGCGAGCGTCTCCCCGAGGAGCTGAACAAACAGCTTGCCGCTTTGGAAAAGAGACTGAGTGAAGTATAAAAGCGTAAAACTAACGGGCTGTCCTGGACAGCCCGTTTTAGTTCATCTTAGATTTATTAGCCCATACTCCGCAGACGATAGCCCAGCACCATCAGGCCATCGCTTAAATGTACATTTTCAACCACTGCACCATTTTCCAGCCGCAGTTCAAGCGGAGAGAAGTTCCAAATCCCCTTTATACCTATGCTTGTTACCCTTTCTGCAACCTCAGTAACATACCTGTTAGGAACAGTAAGCATGGCAATATCCACTTTATTGTTCTTCGTGAAGTCTTCCAGTGAATCCATGGAAAGGATATCGATTCCGTTGACCTTGCTGCCAATCTTGTCAGGATTCACGTCAAAGACGGCTAAGATATCGAATCCCCTCTTCTTGAAATTCTCATAATTGGCAAGTGCGGTACCCATATTCCCGGCACCAATGATGACACAGGAAAACCGTTTATCCACACCCAGAATTTTGCTGATCTCATTGAACAGAAACTCTACATTGTAGCCGTATCCCTGTTGTCCAAAGCCTCCAAAGCAATTCAAATCCTGCCTTATCTGTGAAGCAGTAATACCCATCCGTTCGCTGAGTTCCCTTGAAGAAATACGCTTAATGTCTAATTTGATGAGATCTTGGAGATAACGAAAATATCTTGGCAGCCTTCTTATTACGGCCATGGATATTTTCTTTTCTTCCGGCATCCTGACATCAACCCCTTACTTACAAAAGTAAACTGCAGTTGAAAATCCAGTTCTTTATTATTGTGATCTGGATTTTAGCATGAAATAATTATATCATGCTTGTTATTTTTTTGTCAATTGGTTGGTAAGGGGCACATTATAGCCTGACATCTATTCCTTCGCTTTTGAGCCATTTCTTCAAAACAGGTATTTTTAACTCCCCAAAATGGAATAATGAAGCAGCCAGAACCGCATCTGCATGGCCCTGGATGATGGCTTCCCTGAAATGTTCCATGGTCCCGGCGCCTCCCGATGCGATTACAGGTATCTTTACGGCATCAGAGATGCTTCTGGTGAGTTCTGTGTCATAACCTGCCTTGGTACCGTCCCGGTCCATACTGGTGAGGAGGATTTCTCCCGCTCCAAGTATTTCGGCTTCAATAGCCCATTCAATGGCATCTCTTCCGGCATTGACACGCCCGCCGTTCAGGTAGACATCCCAACCCGAGCCATCCGATCTTTTTTTTGCATCAATGGCTATAACCACACATTGGCTGCCAAAACGCGTTGCCGCCTCCGATATGAGTTCAGGTCTTTTCAATGCGGCAGAATTGATGCCCACCTTGTCAGCACCGGCTATAAGAACCCGATGGATATCCTCAACAGTTCTGATACCGCCACCAACAGTAAACGGAATGGAGACCTGCCGGGCCACCCTGGCTACCACATCTGTCATGGTATCCCTGGACTCGGACGAGGCGGTAATGTCCAAAAACACAAGTTCATCAGCTCCGGCCTTGTTGTAGGCGGCCGCACAGCTGACAGGGTCTCCCGCGTCCACAAGGTTGACAAATTTAACACCCTTGACAACGCGGCCATTATGCACATCAAGGCATGGTATGATTCTCTTTGCCGACATATTGGTACCACCTTCATCATTAAAATTCCGTGACTGGTTCTGTAGAGGAGATACTACACCTTTTTAAGTGCCTCTTCAAGTACAATTGCCCCGGTATATATGGCCTTTCCCACAATGGCTCCAGCAACGCCGGTCTGCTTGAGCCTTACAAGGTCATCAATACTGCTTACGCCACCTGAAGCGATAACCTCCATGGAAACCGCCTGCTGCATTTCAATCATAGCCTCAAGGTTGGGGCCTGTGAGCATACCATCGGTGGCTATATCGGTGTATATTATGGTTTTTACACCCAGCTTCTCCATATGCCTTGCAAACTCAATGGCTGTGTACTGGCTGGTCTTTTCCCAGCCCTCAATGGCAACCAGACCTTCTTTTGCATCTATCCCTACAGCTATCCTGCTGCCATACTTGGAAACAGCCTCCTCCACAAGCCCGGGATCCCTTACAGCAGAGGTGCCCAGTATCACGCGAGCGGCTCCCAGCGACAGAACCTCATCAATATCGGCCATAGTTCTGATGCCACCCCCGGTCTGCACAGGAATACCCAGAGCTTTTACCATTCTCCCGATAATATCTCTGTTGTGTTTTCCCTGTCCCCTTGCACCGTCCAGATCTACCACATGGAGGTATTGTGATCCTGCATCCTGCCATTTAAGAGCCATTTCCACAGGATCATCCCCATATACGGTCATATCACTGTAACTGCCCTGTCTCAGGCGGACGCATCTGCCATCCCTTATGTCCACAGCCGGATAAATAATCATGATCTGTATGCCACCTTCATAAAAATTCTGATAGTCTTAAGGCTATATCGCCGTCTGAAAAGGCGATCATGGTTCAAATTTCTTACCCGTAATCCGCTCGTAAGCCTCAATATATTTCATTTCTGTCTTTTCAATTACATCCCGGGGAAGGTTAGGCGCCGGAGGTTTCTTGTCCCAATCAAGGGTCTCAAGATATTCCCGCAAATATTGCTTGTCAAAGCTCTTTTGTGCCTTGCCAGGCTTATAGTCCGAAAGTTCCCAGAACCGTGAAGAATCGGGGGTGAAAAGTTCATCGGCTATCACAAGCCTGCCGTCCATGATCCCAAACTCAAACTTGGAATCGGCAAGGATAATACCACGGCTCAAAGCATACTGAGAAGCCTTATTGTAGAGAGCCAGGGATTTTTCCTTCAACTCTGCTGCAAGCTCCTTGCCGATCTTCTTCTCCACATAATCAAAGCTGACATTGATATCATGCCCCTCGCTAGCCTTGGTGGAGGGGGTAAAGATGGGTTCCGGAAGCTTTTCAGCCTGCTGCATGCCCTCAGGCAGTCTGATTCCGCAGATCTCGCCGGTGGCTTTGTAGTCCTTAAGACCAGAACCCTCCAGGTAACCCCGGACAATACATTCGGCTTCCACCATCTTCAGTCTTTTCACCAGCATGGATCTGCCCTGGAGTTCCTCTTTAAATTTTGAAAGACCCATGGGATATTCGGAAACATCGGTGGTCACCAGATGGTTCCCGATTATATCACTGCAATACTCAAACCAAAATGCCGACAGGCTGTTGAGAACCTTGCCCTTATTGGGTATCAGGTCGTCAAAAACCACGTCAAAAGCCGAAATCCTATCAGTTACTATCATGAGGAGCATATCATCTCCTACCTCATACACATCCCTGACCTTGCCCCTGATGAATACGGGCAGCTTGATGAAATTTGTGTCTCGAATCAGCATGCTGTTTTCCTCCGTCTTGCAATATAGTTTGGTGTGATTATGTTGTATTTGTTTTTCCTTAAAGCATACCCTTGGTTGAATTTACACCCTTTATGGATGGATCTATGGTTACCGCTTCCCTAAGGGCTCTGGCAAAAGCCTTGAATGCAGCCTCTATCATGTGATGGTTGTTCTTTCCGTGCAGAATACTGATATGCAACGTCATGCCGGCGTTAACCGCCAAAGCACGGAAGAATTCCTCAAACATCTCTGTATCCATTCCACCCACCTGGGGATTGCTGAAGGGAATATCGAAATAAAGGTAGGGCCGGTTGGAAAGATCCAGAGATACCTGAGCCAGTGACTCATCCATGGGAATCAGAGCGCTCCCATACCTTTTGATGGATTCACGACTGCCCAATGCCTCAAAAATAGCCTTCCCGAGGACAATGCCGATATCCTCAACAGTGTGATGTGTGTCCACATCCAAATCTCCGCTGCAGTTAAGTTCCAGATCAAAACGCCCATGACCTGAGAACAAACACAGCATATGATCCAAAAAGCCAATGCCTGAAGCAATGGTGTTCTTACCCTCGCCATCCAGATTCAACGCAAGCCTGATATCTGTTTCTTTCGTTTTCCTGGCAATATCTGCTCTTCTCAACAAACTCACCCCGCCATTTCAATAGGTTTTTTTAATTATATCATTGGAAGCCTTCACCGTTCCATGATCTTTTTAATGGCTTCCACCACCCTGTCCATATCGTCTTTGGTGCCAATGGTTATTCTGAGCCAGTCAGCAATCCTGGGAATCTTCGCAAAATTTCTTACCAGGATACCCTGTTCTCTGAAAAGATTTAAGGCATCCGGTCCCTTAACGTCGGGAAGGGTAATGAAGACAAAATTGGATTTGGAATCGGTGCATGGGATCCCCATCTCACCGAGGATCTTCTTAAACCTTTCACGTTCCCTGATGATCTTGTTGTTTATTTCCCTATAGTACCCTTCGTCCTCATAGGCACGTACGGCAGCCGCCTGCGCCAGTCTGTCCATAGTATAAGAGTTAAAGGAATTTTTGATCCGGTTCAGGGCTTCAATCAGCTGTGGATGTCCCATGGCAAGACCTATTCTCATACCTGCAAGGGATCTTGATTTGGATAAGGTCTGTACCACCAGCAGGTTGTCGTATCTGTTCACAAGGGGAACCACCGATTCGTTCCCGAAATCCACATAGGCCTCATCCACCACGATGAGGGTGTCGGGTCTGGATTTTAGCAGGGATTCAATTTCCTCCGGAGGAATATATATTCCCGTGGGAGCATTAGGATTGGCAAAGAGAATGCCCTTGAGGCCTTGAGGATAGGCTGAAAAATCGATGGTAAAATCCTCCCTGAGGGGTATCTCCCTGTAAGGAATGCGGTAAAGATTCGCATATACGGGATAAAAGCTGTAGGTCACATCCGGAAAGGCAATCAGTTCATTCGGGCCAAAAAAGGCCTGGAACAAAAATGCCAGCACTTCATCGGACCCGTTTCCTGGAAAAACCTGGCGAGGAGACAGACCATAATAGCGTGCCACAGTTTCGCAAAAAGCCCTGGATTCTGTATCCGGGTAGAGGCGGATATCTTCGTTGGCCGCATTCTTCAGGCACTCAATCACCCCGGGGGACGGCGGGTAGGGATTCTCATTGGTGTTCAGTTTGATCCTCACCTTATCCCTTGGCTGTTCTCCGGGAACATAGGGGGTTATTTCTCTGGTTATATCACTCCAAAACCGGTTCATATTGATTTCCTTTCTACTCATTGGTTCCTGCATCTGATTCTTATTGATTCGGCATGAGCCTGAAGCCCCTCGGCATCAGCAAATGATGCCGCATAAGGCGCTGCATCCATGAGAGCCTTACGGGTATAGCTGATGATGCTGGATCTTTTTATGAAATCATAAACGCCCAGGGGTGAGAAGAACCTGGCTGTTCCTGCAGTGGGAAGGGTATGATTTGGACCTGCAAAATAGTCACCCACTGGCTCAGGGGAATACTCGCCCAGGAAGATTGCTCCAGCATTCTTTATGCCCGAAAGCAGAGCAAAGGGATCCTGAGTATTGATCTCAAGATGCTCAGGAGCAATGCGGTTGGATATCTTCACAGCCTCATCCAGATTGGGCACCACCACTATTGCACCATAGGCATCCAGGGACTTATTAATAATCTCATTGCGGGTAAGTTTTTGGGTTTGAGCCTCAATAGCCTTTACCACAGCCTCAGCAAGGGTTGTTGAGGTGGTCACCAGTATGGAGGATGCCAAAAGATCGTGCTCGGCCTGGGACAAAAGATCTGCCGCTACATATTCAGGGTTGGCCGTTTCGTCAGCTATAATCAGCACCTCACTGGGTCCGGCTATCATATCAATGCCACAGATGCCAAAAACCTGTTTTTTTGCAGTTGCAACATATATATTGCCAGGTCCGACGATCTTATCCACCATGGGAATTGTCCGGGTACCATAGGCCATGGCTCCAATGGCCTGGGCCCCTCCAACCGCGAATACCCTGTCAGCACCGGCGACCATTGCGCAGGCCAGAATAACGGGGTTAACCTTTCCATCCTTCTGAGGCGGCGAACAAAGGATAACCTCTTCCACACCGGCCACCCTGGCTGGAATAATGTCCATCAGAACTGTTGATGGCAAGGGGGCGGTTCCTGCAGGTGCGTAGACACCCACACGGCTCAGAGGGGTTACCTTCTGCCCCAGAATAGTTCCGTCCTCCCGGGTCATGAACCAGGAGTTCTCCCTTTGCCTTTCATGATAAGCCCGTATGTTGGCTGCTGCTCTCTCTATAGTCTCAATCAGTTCCTTATCCATATCTGAAAGGGCTTTCTCCATCTCCTTTTTGGATACTTCCAAATCATGGATAGGTACTGATACACCGTCAAACTTCTGTGTATATTCATAAATGGCCTGGTTCCCCCGCTCCCTCACGTTGCGAAGAATCTCGGATACTTTCTCCTCAACATCCCTTTTCCCTTCCGGTGTGCGTCTTTGCAGGGATTCAAACAAGCTTTCCACATCATCCTTGCCGTATTCAAATATCTTCATGATTGATCTTCCTTCCTACGCTTCTCACTTCTAATATGTCATTGCGAGGAGGTGCAGCCGACGAAGCAATCTCATCGTTTGCCGCGCTTCACTTCGTTTCGCTCGCAATGACACTTTTTATATGTCATTGCGAGGAGGTTCAGCCGACGAAGCAATCTCATCGATTTCCACTCCCCTCGCAATGACAATGGGGGGCTTATTCCAATTGTTCGCGGATGGCGTCAATCAGCTTCCTGATGCGCTGGTTCTCCATCTTCATGCTTACACGGTTGACCACCATCCTGGCACTGATATCGGCTATGGTATCTAATACCGCAAGGCCATTCTCCTTAAGAGTCCTTCCTGTTTCAACCAAATCCACAATGACCTCAGAAAGGCCTACCAGCGGAGCCAGCTCCACAGACCCGCTGAGTTTGATGATCTCAACCGATTCTCGTCTCTTATGCCTGAAATATGTCCGGGCTATCTCGGGGTATTTTGTGGCAACTCGGGTGATGGCGATACTGTCCATTTTCCCCTCCAATTCTTTGGGGCCGGCAACACACATTCTGCATTTGGCAAAGCCCAGATTCAACACCTCATAAAGGTCGCGTCCTTCCTCCAACAGGGTATCCTTTCCCACAATTCCGATATCGGCAGCTCCATACTCCACATAAACCGGAACATCGGCAGGCTTTGCAAGGAAAAACCTTATCCTGTTCTTTTCATCGGTGAGAATCAGCTTCCTTGAACTTTCCTTCAACTCGGAGCAATCAATCCCGGCTCCTTCAAGAAGACTTATGGACAATTCGGTCAATCGTCCCTTTGACAGAGCAATGGTTATATATCTCATAGATCCGTGCCCCTTTCAAACTCTTTGAAGGTTCCATCGGCATGGAACAACACAACCTTCCCAAGTCCCTTGGCTCGGGCATACCTAAGGCAGGCTTCAAGACCGCCCATGCCGATATCCAACTCGGCGGTCAGACCATCTTCAACTGCCTTTTCACAGTAAGCATCGGCAAATCTACGGCCGCCTTCCTCATAGGTGACAAGGATTCCGGCGGGGCTCCCATTATCAGCTCTGTTCTGCCTTTCCAGAGCCATCATAACCATATTGACCCCCATGGAAAAGCCGGTAGCCGGGCAATCCTTCCCAAACTTAGACACCAGCCCGTCATAGCGTCCCCCGCTTAATATGGGAAACCCTACCCCATAGGCATAACCTCTGAACACAATTCCTGTGTAGTAGTTGAGACTCTGAACCATGCCCAGGTCAATGGAAACATATCGTGCAAGCCCCCTGTCCTCCAGAATATCCAGTACTTTCTGGAGGTAGTCAAGAGCCGCTGATGCCTTCTCACCGATTGGGTCTCTGCTGATCCCCGCCAGAATATCCTTGTTGCCGAACAGTCTGGGAAGATCCAATATGAGTGCCTTCAGATCCTCACTTACCTTATGCCTGTTTATTACCTGCTCAACTGCCACAAAATCCTTTCTGTCTATCAGTTCCCGGACCTCTTCCACCTCATCAGGCGAAAGCCCTGTTTTTTCCATTATACCCTTGAAAAAATCCACTTGGCCTATGTCAATCTGAAACTCTTTAAGGCCACACGATTTTACAGCCTTTACCGCCATGGCAATGATCTCTGCATCGGACTCCGGCGAATGGATGCCAAGGATCTCAACCCCGGCTTGGGTAAACTCATTTTGTTTGCCACCGCCCAACTCGTCGAAGCAGAAAGTGTTACCGATATAGCAGCACTTAAGAGGCAGCAGCTCATCTTTAATCTTTGTTGCCACAACTCTGGCTATGGGGATGGTCATATCGGGTCTTAAAACCAGAAGTCTTCCTTTTGCGTCGCAGAACTTATACATGCTTTCCTGTTTTATAAGCCCAAGTTCCCCGCCAAAGGCGTCATAAAACTCAATGGTGGGAGTTTCCATCTCCATATACCCGTAGCTGGTGAACAGCCTTCTCAACCCGGCTTCCAGCCTTCTTTTCATACGGCATTGGCCAAACAGTATATCTTGTACCCCTTCGGGTGTATAGATGCTCCATCGTTTCATGGCTGATACCCCTTCGACACTTTATTACTTTATCACGTTAAAGCGTTACACAAGCGATGCATAGATTATACTACCCAAATTGAGCAGCGTCAAGTTTTTTCTGGTAATAATTTATACAATATAATGGAATGTAAGGTTATAATAGATACAAAATAATAACGGCTGAATAAGGCCGGCGCCCAGGCAAGGTTTATTATGTTGAGGATACATTATTACAGATATGATCAGGATTATACGGGCTGGGATCTGTGGATATGGGAGAAAGGCCAGGAAGGCTCCCTTCACAGTTTTAAGCATCATGAGATACTGAACCAGGATCCCGGAAGGATAACCATGGTGGCTGAAGTGGATGTATCATCCTTTAAGAGCAATCAGGCCGGGGTTATTATCAGGCGCGGGGGCTGGCATGAAAGGGATCTCCATATTGATCGTTATTTCCATATAGGGGAGGATGCAAGAACGGGAGTAGCTGATATATATATCGTTCAGGATACCATAGACATCATGTACTCCCAAAAGGATCTGTGTCTTACACCGGGCTTTGAGACCGCCGTGTTTCAGAATTTCAGGGAGATCCATGTAAAACTCCAGGCTCCTGCAACGGCTCCCCTCAACCAGGAGCCCTTCAAAGTGCTTGAAAACGGCCTTGAGATCCCTGTACGGCATGTGACCCAGATCAGGGGTGCTCGCGAATTCATGATTTCCCTTGAGGATGATATGGTCATGGGAAGCTCCTATATGATCACCAAACCCGGTTTTCGCATTGGTGCGGTGGCTTATGGCATACTCTATGACACCCAGGAGTTTGAGGATAAATTCACCTATACAGGGGATGACCTGGGAGCGAGCTGGACACCCGAGGAAACCCGCTTCAGGGTATGGACTCCCATTGCTTCCTCTGTGTATGTCAATATCTTTCAAAAAGGATCGGGTCCAAACCTTGAAACCGTGGTAGAGATGGTTCGTGACCAGAAAGGCACCTGGGTTGCCAGAATACCGGGGGATCTTTCCGGCAAGTATTATACATACACGGTTATTGTCATGGGCATGACCCTTGAAGCAGCCGATCCCTATGCTCGCTCATCGGGCATAAACGGCCGCAGAAGCATGATCATCGACCTTGATAGGACAAATCCACCGGACTGGGAAAAGACAGGATATATTGAGCTTAGAAATCCAACCGATGCAGTTCTATATGAGGTGCATGTCCGTGATGCAACCATTCATGAAAGCTCAGGCATCAGGATGCGGGGTAAATTCGCAGGGCTTGCAGAGGCAGGAACCAAATCGCCCCAGGGGGAACTCACAGGCATTTCACATTTCAGGGAGCTCGGAATTACCCATATCCACCTCATGCCCGTCTTTGATTTCTTTACAGTTGATGAGACCAAGCTGGACAAACCACAGTACAACTGGGGATATGACCCGGTCAACTACAATGTGCCCGACGGTTCCTATTCCACCAACCCGGAGGATGGCATCCTACGGGTGAAAGAGCTTAAGCAGTTGATAAAGTCTTTGAAAGATGCCGGTATTGGCGTGGTTCTGGATGTGGTTTATAACCATACCTACAAGACCGCCGAATCGGATTTTAACAAGATCGTACCGGGTTATTATTATCGCACCGATCTGTACAACCGCTACTCCAACGGTTCGGGATGTGGCAATGAGACTGCATCCGAAAGGTCAATGGTAAGAAAATTTATAGTGGATTCAGTGAAGTACTGGGTGCGTGAGTATAAAGTGGACGGTTTCAGGTTTGATCTGATGGGGCTCCACGATATAGACACCATGAATCTTGTCAGAAAAGAGCTGGATGCCATTAATCCCTCCACCATCATCTACGGTGAGGGGTGGGCTGGGGGTCCTTCGCTGCTGGACAGCTCTGTGGCAGCCTCTAAAACCAATGCTCCCAAGCTGGAACGTATCGGCTTTTTCAATGACAACACCCGGGATGCCATCAAGGGTGACAACTTCCACAGTGAGCAAACAGGCTTCATAACAGGAAATTACTATATGAAGGAGAGCGTTAAGTTCGGGATTGCGGGGGCAGTATGGCATCACGGCATTGACTATTCCCGGGTTATTTACAACAGCTTTCCCTGGGCAGGTCATGCCTGGCACTGTGTCAATTATGCTGCTTCCCACGATAATCTGACCCTGTACGATAAGCTTAAGGCCAGCAGGCCTGACCTGAACGACGAGGAATACATGAAACTGGTCAATCTTGCAGGAGCCATTGTCCTGACATCCCAGGGGATTCCCTTTCTCATGCTTGGGATTGACATGATGCGCTCCAAAAAAGGTGAACATAATTCCTATAACGCCCCCGATGAGATAAACCAGATTGACTGGAGCAACAAATCCAGATACCGCAAGGTATTTGCCTACCACCAGGGCCTCATCAGTCTCAGAAGAAATCACCCTGCTTTCAGAATGGCCATGGCGGATGATATAAGGAGGCACCTGAGTTTTCTACCTTCAAAAGATAGCAGCATTGTATTCACTCTGAACCATCACGCCAATAGTGACCCATGGCAAACAATCATGGTGGCCATCAATGCCGGATCCGAGCCCGAGACAGTAAACCTCCCAGGCTCTAAGCCCTGGCATGTTGTCGCCGACGAGAACAGGGCAGGAACCGTTCCCTTGTACACCATCTACGACACTGCCATTACAATTCCGCCCAGATCTGCCATGATCCTGTACCATGACGATACAACAGGCTCAGTTTGACTTTTGCCCTGGCACCTTTTAAAGATACACACTCTCCCGGGTACAGACGGTTCAAATTCACTGTGGCATGGCCTCTGTCTACATGTTAATATAGAAGCAAATGCAATTGAATCCATTGGGAAAGGTATGATTTTAATGAACAAACCAAACAACCTGATCCTCTATGTCACTTCATTTTTGTCAGGCATGACGGTCATGGCTGTTGAACTGGCCTGTTCCAGACTGCTTGCTCCCTATTTCAGTTCCTCACAGATAGTTTGGACCATCATCATCGGCCTTATTATGATCTCCATGAGCATAGGCAATATGTTGGGGGGCAGATTGGCGGACAAGCATAAAAGCCTCAGCCGCCTGTATTTCTATATCTGGATAGCCTCCCTCTGGATTGCAGCCATCCCCTTTGTGGGCAAGTACCTGATTTCGGGGATCATAGGGCTACTGCTGCTGTTTGTTCCCGGCGGCCAGTTCGTTGTGGCAGGCTCCGCTCTTTCCTGCCTGATCATCTTTGCTCTTCCCATGGCCTTGCTTGGTATGGTCTCTCCCTATCTGGTCAGGCTGGGCATATACGATATGGAAAACAGCGGAAAGATCGCCGGTAAGATATATGCTATGGGAACCATCGGAAGCATCATAGGAACCTTCATACCCACTTTTATAACCATTCCCCTCATAGGAACAGGAAAGACCTTCTTTCTGTTTGCCTTCCTGCTCAACGTGGTTTGCGCCCTTTACTTCATATTCCATAAAAAGCGCAATATCAAGAATGTGGTTACATCCATCCTGCTCCTTGTCTTTCTTCTCATGCCCTTTCAGGATTCCTTCGCCTTCTGGAAAAGCAATATCATATATGAAAGCGAGTCCTTGTATAATTATCTCCAGGTAAGCGAAACCGAGGATTCGGTCATACTCTCCACCAATGTGGCTTTCGGTGTTCAATCCATCTATAAGAAGGACGGCTCCCTCTCGGGGTACTATTACGAATATGCCCTGATGGCTCCCTTCTTTATGGATGAGGCCTCTTTTGACAAGGATCTTGATGTTCTCGTATTAGGTTTGGGAACTGGCACCTACTCCAAGCAACTTAAGAAGTATTTCCCCAATTCATCCTGCGATTCGGTGGAGATAGACGAGAAAATTGCTTGGCTTGCCGGGGAGTATTTTAACCTTAAAGAGGATGAAGCCAACATCTACATCAATGATGGCCGCAGCTTTCTGGAAACAGAGAACGCAGGGCTTTATGACATCATTCTGGCAGATGCCTATCAGGACATCACCGTTCCCTTCCATATGTCTACTGTAGAGTTCTTCCAAAGCGTTAAAAATCATCTGAAACCCGGCGGCATCCTCATTGTAAACATCAACATGAGATCCGGCGATTTCGAAGGCGTACCAGAATACTTGGCGGGAACGGTAAAGAGTTGCTTCAACAGCGTTTACCGGGTGGATCTCACCAATGTGACCAACTCGGTGCTCTTTGTAAGCGATAACCCAAATATGCTGGAAAACTATGAGAGAAACACCAGGATTACTATGTCGGAGGATCACGATCTCTACTCCATATCAAGGTATGTGGGCAACAATATATCAGAAGTCGAAGATTCGGATCTGATACTCACCGATGATTTGGCTCCCGTTGAAATTCTGGGACAGAAATCCCTCAACAAGATTGTTGAGCAGGAATTGGAATACTTTCGCTCCAATCTGAAGGGGAAGGGTCTGAAAGATATCATGGATATGCTTTCTCAATAGTTGTCAGGAGGTTCGATAACGTTATGAAAAAAAACCGGCTTGGCAAAACCGATTTATATGTAACTGAGCTCTGCTTTGGTGCGCTTCCCTTTGGCCCGCTTCAAAAGAACATGCCTGTGGATGAATGCACTGAGATACTTTCAGAGGCCCTCAAGGCGGGAATTAACTTCATCGACACCGCCCAGATGTATCTGACCTATAAGCCCATCCGCCGGGCTATGGAAGCGACCGGCATTCGACCCATCATTGCTACCAAATCAGCCGCAGGTACATACGAGGATATGCAGAAGGCCGTGGAAGATGCCCTGACGCAGCTTAATCTTGATACCATAGATATCTTCCTGATCCATGCCGCAAGGACCGACGAATCGGTCTTCAGCCAAAGGGCTGGGGCGATAAGATGCCTTCTGGACTATAAAGCCAGAGGCATCATTAAGGCTGTGGGGATCAGCACCCATTCGGTCAGATCCGTGAGAGCCTCTGCCCACAACAAAGATATGGACATCGTCTTTCCAATCCTTAATCTCAACGGGCTTGGAATTCTTCACGGGACCAGGGAAGAGATGGAAGACGCCATCAAATCCTGCATCGACAAGGACAAGGGTGTATATATCATGAAGGCGCTGAGCGGCGGCACCCTCATTGATTCTTACAGGCAGGCTCTGGACTATGTGAGGAGCATCCCGGGAGTCGCCTCGATTGCCATGGGCATGGTGAGCGTTCAGGAGCTTTTATACAACATACGCTATTTTAACGGTGAACTGGACGATGCTGATGTAATAAACACTGCTCAGGCCAGAAAGCGGTTCATTGTAGTCAAAGCCCTTTGCACAAATTGCGGCAATTGCAGGGATACCTGTCCCAATGAAGCTATCGCTGAGAGCGAAGGGGTTTCTGTTATCCATGAGACCAAGTGTCTGACCTGCGGCTACTGTGTCAGCTCATGCGGTGAATTTGCTATCCGTATGGTCTGATGTTACAGATTACCTGATAAGAATAGGAATATCAGCCGTCTCAGAAGCTGGTATAATCCTTGACCTTTTATTCTCCCTGTAACTGATGATTGAGGCCGCCAGGGTAATGAGCGACCCTATTACGAACACCAGGGAGGCATAAACCCCCAACAGCTCTGGGCTGATCTCCCTATACCTATTCATGAGGCAATACCTGCAAAATTTACCTTGGTTCATTCTATTCATTCATCCATAATACCGTTCACAACTGTAAACGAAAGTAATGCTATAGTTAAGGGTCAGGCCGGATATCTTTCGAATATCCGGCCTGTTCATCATGATCCTTAATCAGTTCTGTAACTGAAAGGAGGATCCCTGTCGCACACCTTATCTATTTCTTTATATCAAATCTGTCATGTACCACAGTCTTTCCATTATCAATATGATATGAGGTAATCGATATCCTGTCAGACAACACATTCAGCACGGTAAATACCGGCTTGTTGTCGTCAAACAACACCTGGGTCCAGGGGCGGTTTTCGGCGTCATAGTATTTATTGGCCGAGCTTCCTCCTGTTATATATGTGGTTCCATTACCGGGTGTAGTTTTAACGCCACCTTTCATGGTTGTGCGAAGATATAAATGGTCATGTCCGTTGAGCACCAGGTCGATTCCCATCTTGTCCATGACCGGTGCTATGAGACTTCTGAGTTCGGTTTCATCATAGAACCCGGCATACAGCCCCCTGTGCATCACTACAATTTTCCACTTCTTGGCTGTGGATGCCGCCTTTTTCTGCATCCAGTCAAGCTGGGGCTGTAAAGCTTTCTGCGTGTTCAGTACCATGAACAGAGCATCGTCGGTCTCGAAGGAATAGGCTGTTTCCTCATACCCCTCAGGCCCGTTTTCGGGAAGCCCCAGATATGCCCGGTAATTGGCAAGTTCCTTATCATCATAGGTCTCGTGATTGCCCGGGGCTGCCATCATGGGAAGTTTTGCAAACACGCCCAGGGAATATTCAAAGAACATGTCCCACTGCGACCTGTTGTTGCCCCTATCCACCATGTCCCCGCCCAGTATGACAAATGCAGGGTTATCGGCAACAGCATATGCCCGCTCCAGGGCATTGCCATAAACCGCATAGCTTGCGGCGTTGTATGCCTGAGGATCGGTCAGGAACAGGAAGGAGTAGGGCTTTGAGGTATCGGGCCAGACCAGCTCATATGTCTCGCTCACTCTTCCTGCGCCATCCTTGAAACGGTATACATAAGTAACTCCGGGCTTTAAGCCCTTCACGCTCACCGAATGTGTTCTCACCATAACCGGCTGGTTCTGATCGATGATATAGCTTTCACTGTCAGTTCCATTGAAGGATACCGCACTATTAAAGTTTCCATTGAATTTACTCTTTTCAACAAGCTGGATGATGGTGCCCGTATGTGTGGGAGGCGTCATATAGTTAAACCTCAAAACTGACGGGCTGTCATCAAAGGATATACTAAGCGCCTGAGGATTAAGGCCGGAAGCCGGTTCGCTTACGGTAAAGCGGAATATGTTGCTTAATAGCCCATCCTTGCTCGCTTGTAAGGTCACCACATTACCGGGTGCCATATCGGTAAACACATCGGAACGGGCAATACCATCCCTGCCGGTCAGAATGATGGGGAACTCCATCATCCCGTTATAGTAGATACCAGCATTATCAATGGGGTTTCCTTCCTTATCGGTGACCCTGATTTCAGTGACGCTTCCCCTGGAGAAGCCGTCCACCTTCAAAATCAGATCATGCTCAGCTTTAATTTCAGCAGGTGAAAGGCTGAAGCAGGAACCACCCTTGTTCTGGCCTACGATCATGGCTCCCATAATCAGAGTGATATCGGTACCCGATGTAGATGATGATCTGGTTCTGAACCTGATGGTGGCCGCCTTGACAACAGACTCATTGGTAGCGGCATTTAGGTTGTCTACCTCAATCATGATCCTGCCGTTGTCTGTGTCTATGATATTATTAATAATCCTTCCTTTTGCCATCCAGCCTTCAAGCGCGGCCTGAATTCCCGGAGTGTTAGGATCAGCATCCACAACCTCCACGTTGTCCCTGTCGTAAGCAAAACTAAGGTATAGCTTCCTCAGGCTGTTGGGATTCTTGACACTGATGGTGTAATCATAAGCCCCACCAACTTCGGTGCTTTCACCTATTGCTCCAATAACCTCGGGACCGCCTGTGCTAACCCTGAAGGTAACCGACCGTGATCCGTTATTACCAAACTGGTCGGTAAATCTCAGTGTGGCCACATGCAGGCCATCGGCCAGGGGAATGGCTGAACCCAGCAGGGTCTCTACCTGATATCCCTGTTCTGTTTCGGTTATTTTAAGATCGTTCACCTTTCCACCATCAAGGTGCAGGCTGATACTGTTCTTATCAATAGCTTTGTTGTCAGTGATCTGAGCCTTGAATTCCACCTTTCCTGTCTGGAAAACAGTCTGTTCTTTGGGGGACAGGATAGTTCCCGACGGCGGTACGAGATCATCATTCTTTACCCCATAGACAGCGCGGATCTGGTCTATGTAGATGGTGCCCTTTGTTCGCATCTCATCGCGGGAACACATGAGTCGGACAGGCATCTCCAGTGTGAGGGGGCCTTCCTTGCCGGCAGGGATGGATGCCTCAACATATCTCCAGCCCGTCCAGTCGATACCTCCGGTCAGGGTATCGGTTCTGTAATCAGGGGTGAGGTTAAGATCAAAGGTCTCGCCCTTTCCGTCCCTGACTCTGGCACGAAGCCATGTTTTGCTGTTATCTCCATACACCCACATCCCGATAGCTGTTGGAGCGCTATCAAAGACAATACCGGAGTTCAAACCATCAGAATCCAGCGGATAGGCATAAACGCCTGCCACACCTTTTTCCACACCGGCAGCCAGAGTCATGTCATAGTCTATCTTCAGCATCTTATTTCCGAAGGCTGCCATATCCGGGTTATCAACTACCTGTACCTTATGTGAAGCGACTCGTACTCCCGACGAGCCCCAGGCGGTTCCATTTTCGAAGCCCTCTACCACAATGGGAGCCTGAGCAATTCTCACAGTAATGCTGGCAGTTTGTTTTCCCATGGTTACCTTGATGGTTCCCTGGGGATCACCGTTTTCAGCGGCGGTAAACACGCCGTCCTGCGTAATTGTGCCCACATTGCCCTCAACCCTCCACTGGGCCTGCTGGTTAACGGAGGCCACGGGCAGATTGTCCATCTGAGCCGTCAGACCAATCCGCTGGGACATACCAGGCAGAATGGTAAAACTGTTGGCACTTGGCTTAATGCTTGTAACTCTGCTGGGAGGGATCACCACAACAGTGGCGCTGCCTATGGCCTCACCACTACGGGCAGTAATCGTATAGGTTCCGGGGGCATCGGGAGCAGTATATTCTCCACTTTCCTCTATCTTTCCTCCTGTAGCCTGCCATTCAACCGATTCAGAGACAGCAACAGGAAAGAAGTATTCATCGGTACCCTTCACATTGAAATTAACCTTTGAACCCGGCAGCATATATGTCTTTCCAGGATAGATATGTAATAGCTTGAGAGCCAGTGAAAGCCTATCCTCACCGCTGTTTATCCTGATTGCCTTCCTGGATACCAGCAGAAGCGAGTTTGAATTGGCTCGCTGGGTACCGTCTGAAGGACTGTTTATTACTTTGGGTGATACATCGCCTGGAAGACGTGCAGCTATGGTGGAAGATCCTCCGCCATCAAGGGAGATGGCGTCTATACAGCCCTGATCCTTCAAAAACCTGGCTGCATCCATACTGGATATACCCACACTGTTGGCTTCCTTTCTGCCGTCCACCTGCAGAAAAACGGCCTCTCCATCGGCCTTCACGCCAATAGCGGTATAGGGATTCACATCACCGGATGGGATCCCGTCAGGTATCTGGCCGTTCTGGAGAAGGATTTTCTCGCCACCTACAGCCTGCTGGACGTCATGCCACTTCCCTTCAGGATCATTGAAGGAAAAGCCTATAGCATCCCCCACCTTGAGCTGGCTCAGCATATATTCACCATTTTTGCCATGGCGAGCGGAGAGAACCACCTGATTTTCACCAATGGGGGTGGCCTTGGCATTGGTGTTGACCGATGAAACCACACCAATCATCATATTCCCAAGCTCCGGCGTTCCCACACCGATATCCACAACCACTTCCAGACTGGGTTCGGTGCTCCCCGTTGTTGGTCCAAAATCCGAAGTGTACATATAAGGACCCCAGTCTCCCTGGGCCTTGTTGAAATTGGCAATGTCAAATTCGGTTTCGTCAAGTATGGCTTTTACCTCAATACCAGGAACGCCTATAACAACAGAACCGTCGCTTTTGAAGCCTATGGCGCCCCACTTGGTAGCATTGTTGCTGATAAGCCTGCCATCCTTAATCATAAGGCCAATGGGCACTCCATTATTAAGATTATAAAAGTCTCCGTTAATGCCGCCGATTACCATATAGCCCTGTGCTTCGGCGTCCGCAATCATCCTCGAGAGGGTCGCCCTGCCGCTTACAGTGTCCCCATAGAAGGTCAGCACCTGGGCATCGGAGGTTTTCGGGTTGAAAGAAATGGTGTGGCCACGCTTTGGTGTTCCTGAAGGGGTCTTGCCCAGCCAGGTATCCAAAAAGACGCCCTGAGCAATTTCTCTCCTTTCATTGAACACCAGATCGCCCAAGCCATTTCCATCGGTATAGGCATGCAGACTTTGCGTAAATTGGAAAACAAGGCAGATGCAGATAAGAAATGATAAGACAGCTTTGGTAACTCTCTGCTTGCTTTTTCTCATGTATGAAACCTCCTGAAGAATATGGTACCAGATATGAAAAGTTTAGCATATAATCACCCTTCAAGATAGGTTATTTATGTTAACAGTCTGTTTCCTTTCTGTTACAGTTTGTTCGGTATCCATCTTTCGCCTTGCCCTAAATAGGCCGGTTTTCAGTAATTTCAATTAACCCTCATCCAGGACAGCACCCCCCTTCCATGCAACCAAAGTTATATGCCGGATTGAAATTATTCCTACCCTTCTCAACTTGTGATAACTTCAGATTATGGTATCATATATCTTAAACTGGACACTTGAATTACCATTGAATTAAAACCATATATTGAATCGAAAGGATGATAGTATGTTTTGTCCCAAATGCGGCAAGGAGTTGGCACAGGCAGCCAAGTTTTGTGATAAATGCGGTACCCCTGCAGATTTTAGCCAGACTCCTCCGGTAGAAAACACTCCTAATGAACCGGTTGAGGAAAAAGCACCCGATATTTATGCGGACTATCCCCAAACCGCTCCGGCTGCCCCGGCATCCGAACCTGAAAAGCCCCGCAAGAAGAGGCTTGCCCTTAAGATAATAGCTGTCTTTCTTGCAGCGGTTGTTCTGATTTCAGGAGTAGCAGTACTCGGGTATCATACATTCCTGCCGGCCAAGATGACCTTAAAAGCTGCCCAGTACTTTAGCCTGCAAAAATCCTGGCAGCAGCTTGACCAGGCTCTTATGCGAACACAGCAAAAGGTTGATGCTCTCTATGATACATCCATAAAAAGCGACACAAAGATCAATCTACTTATGGATTCCAACCTCTTGAGCTCATTTGGCTTGGATAAGCAAACAGCTGAACTCCTGGTAGGTTTCATAAATGATTTCACCTTTCAGGCTGTAACAGAAGTGGATATGCCAAATAAGAAGGAGAATATCAGCATAAGTCTGAATTACCTGAATAATCCCATGCTTTCGCTCAACGGTTTTATCGACAATGACCGTATAGGGCTTTCATTGCCAGAACTCAGTAAGAAAGGTGTTGCAGGTCGCCTCAAGGATCTGCCAAGGTTGGTCGAACTGTATCCGGAAGAGCTAAGATACTCTGGCCTGGATTCCCTTTCAGGCTTTGATCCCTGGCTCTCATCCAGCATGGCCAAAGAGTTTACTATCGACCGTAAAGATCTGAAGAAACTGATGGAAACTTATGGCATGCTCCTTGTCAACAGTGTTGACGGCAGCGACATGTCCATAAAGAGGGGGAGAACCACCCAGCTCTTTGGTGAAAAGATAAGTTGTCAGGAAGTCACCATCACCCTTGACCAGAGGGCACAAATGGATCTGATAGGATCCTTGCTGGACACCATGAAGGATGACGATGTCCTGTATGATGCCGTATTCAGCAAAGGTGCCAAGATATTGGAGATGATGGCGTCAAGCAACCCGCTTCTGGCTCAGGGCATGCGGTCTGCTGATATGCAAAGCCTATTCAGCAAATCCCAGATACGTATGCTTCTGTCGAGCTTAAAGCGCAGCCTCTCCAAGGATATGTTCCCAAAATACATGGAGATAAAGGTTTACATAAAAGGATACGATGTGGTGAAGTATGAACTGGAATTACCCCTGACCACACCGGGCGAGAAGCTCATATTCTCCTATGAAAACCTGATTGACGGAAACGAATCTAAAAAGGGGTTCAGCATAGATGTAAATTCCGGCGGAGACCATATTGCTGCTTACCTGAACATAGACAAACAATATGATGAAAAAAGCGATACCGAGGATCTCCTTGTTGAGTTCAATGCGGATTTGGCCGGAAGCGTTCCGGGGAATATCCACCTTACATTTAATTCCGATCAGGATCCTAACGGTGCCAAGGAGGTCAAGGGAAAGGTCAACCTTGCCCTGGACTTTTTGATAAATGATCAGTCGGGCAGCTTCAGCATAGAAGCAGACACCCGTCAGGTCAGAAACAAGAATGGTCTGCCTGAGAATATCGAAGTAATAGCGGATATATCCCTGGATATACCATCCGCCCTGCCACAGCCCGTTGGTTTAACCACTGTTTTTGAAAGTGATATCCAATATGATGTCACCGTGACACCCCCTGACTGGTCGGAAAGCGCCATAGACCTGGCTACAGCTTCGAGAGAGGAATTGGATGCCTTTATCATGGAGATCATGGAAACCATCGACAGCATCATGGAATTGGCACGTTACATGTACTAACCCTATAGACTCTGACTGACTTTTATATCCTTGTAAAAAAGCCGGCTTTCACATAGGTTGATGGCCGGCTTTTTGCTGTATGCTTTATCATAATCTTCCGTCAGCTTGTACCTTCTTTCCTGCTGATCCTCAGGAACAGATAGGATAGAATCAGCATGACCACCGTTGCTGCCAAAAGAATCCTGATGGAGGGCAGAGCATAACCTGACTGATCCGGGCTTGCGTAGAGTGCTGTGATAGCCGCTAGAGCCCATCCCTGGGGTGTCAGGCGCGAGATAGGCTGCAAATCCCTGGGTATGCCTCCAAGGTTCCAGAGGCATCCACCCATCAACCCGGTAATGATGGAAAAGACAGGGGCAACGGCCTGTAGCTGGGCAGCGGTCTTGAAAAGGGAAGACATCAGCATGCTCACTGCTGCGGCGCACAGAATATATGAAGCCATAACCAGCCATGGATAGATACCCTCAAGCATGATGACCCCAAATAAAATCCGCTGTATGGCAACAAAGAATAGGGTTTGAAATAACCCCAATACAAACAGGGCAAGGGTGTTTCCCATGAACACGGGCAACAAGCCTCCGGGTGAAGAGAATATGCGGCTTAAGGTGCCGTTGGATCTTTCTTCACAGATCCAGCCGCTGCCAAAAATAAGTGTCAGCATTACAAACAGAACCAGAACCCCGGCAGATGCCGCCGCATGGGAGGGAATTGACACATCCTCCATGGATACGAAGTCTCCCTTTATCTCCTCGTATGCTATGGTCATGGGAGGAACAGGCTTCCAGTAGCTCTCAACGTGATCCCGGATTTCCTGCCGGCTGACCTTGCTCTTCACACTATTTTCCTGATAGCGTCTGCTGATCCAGTCATAGGCAAATTCAGAAGCCTTCAGCCGCATGACCTCGGCGGCCACAATCTCCTTGATGACCTCCCCGGAAACAGTGGATGGAGATCTGACAAGCTCCAGGATTCCATGGGTCTTTCCGCTTTCAACAGCGGTCTCAAACCCTTCGAGGATGAAAACGGCCACTTCTGCTTTTTCATTCTCAAGCAGTTCATCAGCCTCTTCCCGGTTTACGGGAAAAACCTTGAGGCCCTCCTTTTGGGAGATCCTTAAGACAAGAGTTTTTGAAAGCGTGCTTCCATCTTCGTCCACCATGGCCATAGGGACATAGCCCAGTTTTTCTTCCCGCTGGGCATAGCCCATGATAAGAGCCAGAATAAGCGGAATAATCAGCATGGCAGCAATGAACATCCGATCCGACAGGATAACCCTTATGCGGTTTTTGAAAATTGTCAGAAATCTCATGCCGCCCGCCTCCTTCTCAGCCTGTGAACCAGAAGGGCTCCAATGAAATAGAATAAGGCAAGGAGGATAAGAGCCAAACAGCTCTCAGGGATTCCGCCGGTATTTTCATCGTTCAAGGCGACCAGAAAGCCTTGTGCCGACCAACGGTTAATGGTTAGTACACTCAAATCCTTACACAGATCAGGGAGGGAAGTAAGTGGATAGACACTTCCCCCTGCAATTGCCATCAGCAGTATGGACAGATTGGCAATCAGGTCAGTTGTCGCTGCTGATGAGGCAAGTGATGCGATCAGGACTGAAAAAGCCGCTGCCGCAATGGTGGTGCACAGAAAAACCGGAATAAATGGACCGGCCGAAATACGGCCAAAGCTTTTCGATGATAGTTTCAGGAAAAAACCAATCAATAGAAACTGAGCAGTTGATATCCCGACTGAAAGAATCAGTTTTGAGCTTATAGACTGCCATCCTCCGGCAGGGGCAGCGTTTAAGCGCGCTGATATCCCCAGTGTCCTCTCCTGCGCAAGCATTTTAATGCAGGGAACCGATGAGAACATGATAAAAACAACCAGAAGGGATGCGGCATAATGCTCAACCGGGCTAACACTGTATCTTCCCTGTTTGGTTTCCCTGAAGATTTCCTTTCTGGTAAGAACGGTATTGATGAACTCTTCATTGGCTTGAATAATGTCCTGATAGACCTGGCCCGGATCAAAACCAGCCCAATACTCATAATCATTTATGGCATTCAGCGCTGCAAGTCCCGAAGAAACCGAGGTGGAACCAACCACAGCAACGTTTTTCACCAGCTGTGATTGCAGATGTAAAAGGCTGTTGCCTATTACCCTTCCCTGTTCGGGCTCCCAGCGTTCCACACTATCGGTAATATTCTCCGGAATTACGATGGCCGCTGCGATCTCATTTTTTTCTATCAGTTCCCTTGCTTCATCCTCATCGGTTCTGTAGATATTGTCCAGGATGTCCAGGTTCCTCAGCTGAGCAATCAAAACTCCGGTCCACACAGAATCCTCTTTGTCCACAACGGCTATACTGAAGGGCTCTACAAATGCAGTCCTCTCCAGCATGGGGCCAAGGGCTTTGGCAAAGATCCCAATAACCAGGACAGGCATCACTAATAGCAGCAATAGGGCCTTCACATCGCGTATGATTATCTTTGCATCGTTTTTGAGTATGGATAGAAAAGCACTCATTACATCTCCTCCAGATTCAGCATGAGCGCTTCAAGACTTTCCGTACCAGTCTTACTCAGAATACCCTTCAATGTGCCGGTGTGAAGCAGGACTCCCTTGTTCAATATGGCTACCCGATCGCATAAAGACTCCAGTTCGTCTATATAGTGACTGGCAATTATAATAGTGCAGCCCCTGTTCTTCAAGCTTCTGATCATTTCAGAAATGGTGGTTCTGGAGAGTATATCAACACCTGCCGTGGGCTCGTCCATAATAAGTATCTCAGGCTTATGAAGAAGGGATGCGGCAATATTCAGCCTTCGCTTCATTCCCCCTGAAAAGGTTGCCACCCTATCCCGGGATCTGTCCCCCAGCCTCAGATAATCCAGTACAGCACGGATTCGCTGCTTTTTTTGCTGCCCTTTAAGACCATACACACCGGCCCACAGATCCAGATTATCGTAGGCTGACAGCATAGGATACAGGGCTATCTCCTGAGGAACATATCCAATCCGCTCACGTATTCTCCCTGGAGTTTTGACAATGCTTTCCCCGTCCACCAGAATATCTCCTGAATCGGGCTTGTTTATAGTTGCGAGCATAGATATGAAGGTGGACTTTCCGGCTCCATTTGGGCCTATGAGCCCAAACACCTCACCCCTTCTGACCTCAATGCTCACACGATCCAGAGCTATTCTACTGCGGTATTTTTTGGTCACATCCCTGACAGAAATAAATGAGTTGGTATCCATTGATCCTCCAAACCTATTGATGGATTCTTCAGAAGCAATATAGCCATAATGCCATTCTACACCATGTTGGCTTCCTTTAACAGGCTGTAATTTCTGAAAGGTGCTGTTACGTCTGCATAAAAAAACGGCCTATTAGCCGTTTTTTAATTATAAATGGTTTTTTAGTTTTATTTCTTCTTGGCGACCTTTTCCTTAAGTTCTTTACCGGCCTTGAATACAGGAGCCTTTGAAGCAGGAATCTTGATCTTAGCCTTGGTGCGGGGATTAACGCCTGTGCGGGCTTTACGCTCTCTAACATCAAAGGTTCCAAAGCCCACGAGGGTTACCTTCTCACCCTTTGCTAAAGATGCGCTTATGCTCTCAATGATAGCATCCAGCGCTACACCTGCATCCTTCTTGGTCATCTCTGCCTTTTTGGCAATTGCATCAATAAGATCTGCTTTGTTCATTAATGGTCTCTCCTTTCGGAAATTATACTGGCATCCTCTGCCAATCTGATTTATACCCATATTATTTCATAAAGCAACATAAAAAGCCATTGTTTTTTGCAATTTTTATTTAATTTTTTTATTTTTTTGGCTTATTGTAGCTATTTTATGCCATCTCTGATCCTCGAGAGGGAAATATCTGCTATATTTTACCTTTTGCCATCTATCTTTGTCACCATGCACCTTTTGACCCTGTTCCCAAAAACACTGAATTCCCAGCCCCGATTGTGATAAAATCACTTCAAGACAGATAGCCATGGGGTTATAATCGGTTATACCCTTTCCTATGAATAATCTCCTGAAAGGTGTGGCAATTTATGAAATATATTTTTGGAATTATTATATCTCTGGTCGTTTTGGCTGGATTTCTGCTTGTATGGAATGGAAACTTGATTAAGGAAGGTAGCAATATGTCGAATGATGTCGTAGATATGGTCCGAAGCGATGAGGATATCATCCTTATCGATGTGAGAACCCCGCAGGAATACCGGGAAAGAAGAATACCGGGCAGCATTCTGCTTCCTGACTATGAGATCAGGGACAGAGCAGCCGATGTGATCCCTGACAAGGATGCCAGGATCGTGGTCTATTGCAGAAGCGGCAGAAGAAGCGCCCAATCCGCACATGTTCTCAGGGATATGGGCTATGAAAATGTCTATGACCTTGGTGGTATCAACAGCTGGCCTCACGAAACCATCAGCGGGGATTAGCCCTCTAAAGTCGCCTCACATCCAGCGTTCAAGGAAAATTCAACCCCTTATTGACAGCCCACCGCTTCTCTAGTACAATAGTAAAGCGGGTTTGCACCGCATCTTCTTTTAGATGCCCTATTAATCCGCATAACCGAATAGTGGCTCCTAATATGGAGCGGACAATGGATACGGAGAGATGGCTGAGCTGGTCTAAGGCGCACGACTGGAAATCGTGTGTACGTGATGAGCGTACCGTGGGTTCGAATCCCACTCTCTCCGCCACAATGAGAAGCCTGATTTAACAGGCTTTTCTGTGTTTTTAAGCACATGATTTTCACATGGATACACGTAAATATTTCATGTATAATTCCAGGTAGTGAAAAACGGTGATTGCCTTCAGACTACACCTAAGGGAATCGGATGAGTCCGGTTCCCTTTTTACATTTCAGGCGGATCAGTACCAATCTGGATTTTTATGCTATAATTATAACTATCTTCTTTTTGTTTGGAGGCGTGTAGAGTGAAAAAGGCATTTTGGCTGTCTTTAACTCTGATCTTAATTATTTCGTTTCTTTTTACCGGGTGCCAGAGGGGGCAAAATGGCGTTTATTCCGATCCACCGGAAGAAACGCCTCATATAGATATAGAAGAAGATGATAATTATGACAAAAACACATTTACACCGCTTCCTACAGAACCTCCCTATGTTGATCCGAATCAGGATGCCCCAAACGACGGAGATACTTCGGTCATTATAGAAGCCGTAAGAGTTACAGGGAATACCGTAAACATCCGGAAAGAAAACACCATGAGTAGCGAAGTTATTGCTCAAGCAGAGCGCAATGATATCTATCAGTTGCTGGAAGAAAGATTGGATTCTGAAAATAGGACCTGGTACCTGATTGAATGTGGTTTTGGTCAAAAAGGATGGATAGCAGGATGGCTTTGCGAAAAAACCGATGAAAAGCCATATGTCTATAAAAGCCAAAAGGGATCTTTGCTAGACCCTGAGATTGATGAAGAGTTATACATTCGGGCGCTTCTTTTAGAAGAGCATAGTGTTGAGTCCTTTGAAAAGGAGTTTGGCCACAACTATACTGGAAAACCTGATGGTGCATGGACGCGCTACATATACCCCAGCGGGCTCTTTTTCGAGTTGGATACCCAAAATGAATTTATTTACTATGGATTTGGTGAAGATCGCAGCTATATCAATCCACGCTCCATAACTAAAAAAGTATGCGACATATATTCAAACCCAGGTGACGAACTGCTCATACTATTTGAATATGGGATCTATTACCGTATTCTTGTTTGTGATGCCGAAACCAAAGATGTTCTTCGGGAATACAGATTGGATTACCTGCGTCTGGATGAGTTTGAGGTCGGTGACTTCATGAATGACGGCAGCTTGCAACTCTATTTGGACGGTCATGGTGATGGCATTTTTAAAAAGGGAATATACCAGGTGGTATGTGTCGGTATCGATAACAACATCAACGCAGCCTGCGGGCTTACGTAAGCGCTTTAAAAGACAAGCATTTTTATATTCCATCATATCATTTGATACCATATCCAGGGCACCTCCATGGTATTTGCTCCGATTTCTCATCGCTTATATGGTATTATTGTTAATTAGGTAATACGTTTTACCTGTATTAATACTAAAGCACATATTGATGTTTGTCAATAGTTATATTTGTCAATAGTTATAAATACTTTTACCTAGAAAACTTGAAACACAAAGAACCAGATGATATAATACTCATAGTAAAAGCAAGATAAATCGGTTTATCTATTTGACTTACTATATGAAGGGCTGTGATTTGCTTTGCGCGCAACATTGCAAGACGTAGCAAAAAAGGTCGGACTTTCCACAACAACGGTATCACTGGTACTGAATAACAAACCCAACAGAATATCTGAAGCGACCAAGGAGAAAATCCTTGCAGCCGCTCGTGAGCTTAATTACCGCCCAAACCATATTGCAGTCAGCATGGTTACTAAGGAAACCAAGACCATAGGGCTGATTCTGCCTGATATCAGCAACCTTTATTTTTCGGAGCTGGCAAGGGTTATTGAAGACGAATGCAATAAGCACGGGTACAATGTGCTGTATGGCAATACTCACGATTCTGTCAAGCGTGATTTTGAGTACCTGAATATCTTCCTCGACCGGAATGTTGATGCCATTATCATGTCTCTATCCAATTCCTTTGGTTTGGAGGATCAAAAGCAATTTTCAAGGATACTTGCAAATACCAATGTTCCCATTATTATGGTTGACAGAACGCTTGACACACAGGGTATTGTTTCGGTTGTGCTGGATCACAAGCAGGGAGGCTACCTTGCCACTAAACATCTGCTGAGTTTGGGACACAGAAGGATTGGATGCGTTTCTGGACCCGCGAACGTACCCAGTGCCATCCAAAGGCTGGAAGGCTACAAGCAGGCCTTGCTGGAAGAACAGATACCTTTTGATCCTGATTGGGTATACACTGGAGACTTCCGTGTGGAGAGCGGAAGCCGGGCACTGCCCTATTTGCTGGGGCAGAATGTATCAGCCATATTCGCATGTAACGATATGATGGCGCTGGGCATCTACCGTGAAAGCAGGCTTTATAACCTGCGCATCCCAAATGATCTGTCCCTTGTTGGGTTCGACGATATCTTCCTCTCGGATTTTCTTGATCCTCCCCTGACGACAGTGGCTCAACCAATTGCCGACATAGGAAAAGAGTGCGTCAAACAGGCCATGTTAGCCCTCAACAACGAAGCGACCGATGGCGGTACATTTGTGTTTAAGCCTGTCCTGAAAGTCCGGGGAAGCTGCAGGCCATATCAGAATAATTAGGAGAACATTTATGAGGATACTGAATTTTGGTTCTTTAAACATCGATCATGTATATCATGTAGACCATTTCGCGAGACCCGGAGAAACCATTGCCGCTCATAGTTTTGAACTCTTTCCCGGAGGAAAGGGTTTAAATCAATCCATTGCCCTGGCTCGTGCGGGGGCTGCCATATACCATGCGGGAAAACTCGGGCATGACGGAGAGATGCTGAAGGAAATCCTGGATAAGAATCGTGTCAATACCGATTATCTTGAGAAAGCCGATGAGGTATGCGGCCATGCGCTGATTCAGGTTACAAATCAGGGAGAGAACTCAATTATCATCTATGGCGGCTCCAACAAAACCATAACCGAGGATTTTGTGGATAGTGTTATCAGAGATTTTGGCCGGGAAGATATGGTTTTGATTCAAAACGAGGTAAGCTGCATAGGCTACATCGCCCGCAAATGCGCTGAGAGGGGTATGAGAATTGCCTTCAATCCTTCGCCCCTGGATGAAGAGTTGCTGAAGAGTTTTCCTTTTGAGCTGGTTTCCCTGTTTGTGGTTAACGAGATAGAAGGCCATGGGCTGACAGGTAAAGAAGAGACCCATGAGATTCTGGATGCTCTTATGATAAAGTATCCTGACTCTGCTGTCGTTCTGACCCTGGGGAACCGGGGTGCGGTCTACCGTGACAAGGCTCACACCTATACCCACGGCACATATGATGTGGAGGTTGTAGATACAACAGCTGCAGGCGATACCTTCACAGGCTATTTTCTCGGCTGCCTTTCTGCCGGAAACAGTATCCCTGAGTGCTTACGAAAAGCCTCTGTGGCTTCTTCTCTTGCAGTTTCAAGGGAAGGTGCCTCCTCATCCATACCCACAATGGATGAGGTTGATAAGGCACTCCATACATTAAGGTACAATCCGTATAAGGGCTGAACCTGCAACTACGCCTTTTTATTTCCCAAGGCCTTGCCAGTTGAAAATGAAAGGTCTTTTGTTATGCAAACATTATCTTTGTAACTCACCATTTGCGTCTCAAGTAAACGGCAAACCTGCTGACAGTATTCCACCATCTTATCAGGGTACCAGAGGAACTATCTCTATATCCCCCTTCCCATCGCCATCGTAATCATAGTAGATCTTTCCATCACTGCTTTCGGTAATAGTTATATCTGTTTTATTATCCCCATCCCCGTCATATTCCAGATCACCATCGGAATTCTGCCTGATTCCGCCATCCTGCTTACCATCGTCATTTAAATCAACTGTATAGTCATCCAAATCCGTATCTTTTTGTGGACTGTTGTAGTTCAGCGGCACCGGTTCAATACTTGCCGGCAGTTCCTTCTCGGTCTTCCTTGCATGACCCACGATACTCCCTTTGAACTTGAGAGGACCCAGCATGGGATAGTATATGGTTGCATAGGCAACGGGACCTCTGGTAATTACTGAAACCGGGCAGGGTTCAGATTCATCCTCCACAAACCCCTCGTGGTCCTCATCAAATTCCTCTCCCATGAATTCGATCATATCTACAGTAAGATTGAATATGCCCTTCCCGACAAAATCCTTCAGGTTCAGCCGTATCAGGCCGCTCTCTTCCTCTTCTTTGGAAAAGACAGGGTACAAAGTTAAGCCTGCATTCATGTCGCTCTCGCGATAAGCAAATACCAATGGTACTTCCATGCCCTCAACAAATGCCCCGGTATTGGTTTCAACGCCCCCGTAGAGAAACATTGCCTCACCCTTGTAAGGGCCTTGCATGGTCAGTACAGAAGGAGCCGACCTGTTCACCATGAGTATCTGACATCCGATGAACAGTTCCGATCCCTCGGGAGTTAACACTTTGTACTGGTCCTCCACTTCCAATACCCAGTCGAATCCATATCTTTCATGCCAGTTTGCGGCATGCTCAATATCAGCCTTGGTCACCTTTTTCACACCGTAAGCTGAAAAACTGTTTACAAAGGCTATCAACCCGCTTGACCCTCCGGCTTTGACTCTGTAGCATGGCACAATAGCATCAATCCCGCCGTTTTCATCCAGCTTGACGATTCTCAAGTCATCAGGTATTTTTTCAGTGGTCATATAGCAGATGCTCGCAGGGTAATCAATCAGGACATGACCTCCCGCTCCTTTTTCCTCAAGAATAAAACCGGGATAACCATCCGCTGTCAAAGGTGTGACCTCAAAGACAGTGTCCCCGATCACCGATCCCTCTATAAAGGATATATCAAGTGATGCATTATCCCCGCAGGGGATGGCGATGGTCCGAGCCTTGCCTGAACCGAGCTGGATCTCAACGGATTGTGACGGATCTGGCTGCCAGGTTGTGCTGCTTATGCCATCATCAGCAGACTCAGGATCCGGCTTTTTATCATCCTGTTTATCACTTGGCAAGCCTTCTGATGGGTTGTCTGTTTCATCTGCTGATCTTCCAGAACCGCTTTGTATATGGTCTGGTGCTTGCTGTCGGCTTAAGGCACAACCCGAAAAGACCATTAAAGCACAAATGAGAAGTAAAATAATTTTCCTCATGAAGCACTCCCCCATTTCTTATTACTACACCTTTGCTCTTAGTATAAAGTGGGATCACAGTATTTGTTTTAGGATTCCTGCTCCCTGGTCTTTGCGTAAAATTGCTGCCAAACCTGTCCTTATGCTTTTTTATACTCGAGAGGGGAAACGCCTGTTTTGCGCTTAAAGGTGCTGGAAAAGTGGGATACACTCACAAAACCGCATAAAATGGCAGTCTCAGAGACAGAGTGCTGCCCGCAGGCCAGAATATCCTTAGCCTTGTTTATACGCAATTCTATGAGGTACTGATAGGGAGTAAGCCCATATTTTTGCTTAAAGCTTCTGATAAAATGATAGGGAGACATGTTGATCTCATTGCAGATATCTTGAATTGAAATATTTGAGTTAAAATAGGTTCTTATATAGTCAAGGGACCGGGCAATGGCATTGTCAGAGTTGGAAGCCTCTTTAGGGATTGAGTTTAGATTTGTACTGAACTCACGCAACAGCAAGGTCATGATTTGGACCGCCATACAATCGAGCATTAAAGGAAATCTTTCCTCCCGCTCGACCTCCCGGCAGAAAGCACCAATTGCTTGCATGAATTCGCCTGAGTAGGGATTTTCCAACCTTAGAAATCTGATATCAGATGAGAAGCCCATATCCCGGGCGATGCGTTGTATCGCGTCCTTTTTGATCAGAAGGGAGATATACTCCTTTTTAGCCCCTTCTCCCGTTGACAGGATGGTGTCTCCGGGATTGAAAACTACAACCCTCCTATTTGTAAAGCTGTGTAGCTTACCATTTATATAGGTATCCGGCGGCGGGGCAGAAGGAAGTATCACATGGAAGTCTTCGGAATGAAACATTTTTCCTGCAATATAGGTTCTGGGCTTGAAAAGCGCTATATTACTGAAAAGATGCCTTTCAACCCTATTCATAATCGCATTGGGGATCTGATTGATAAAGCTTTCATATCCAGTCATAGACTACCCTCTGGGAATGAATTCACCTTGAGATTATCAAACCTGCTTTCAGATTACAAGCTTTCCTTACCGTATTCCTATTACATGAATCTTTTATGGGGCTCTGACCGTATTGGCATTGTGAGCTGAACCCTTTCTCAAGATATTAACAGAATAGAACAGTACAAGAAGGGCTACGCTCTTTATGCCTATTGACAGATCGATAAGACCCGATATCCATATCAGTAAAAGAAGGATTGTTGATAATCCCGATGACAGCACAAACAGCACAATATACCGCTTTACAGGATACATCAGGAATTTAGAAAGCTTTATGGCTGAGTTAAGCGATACAAAAGCGGATACCATGAGTATAAACAGCAGAAATCCAACACCCGAGGTCGTATGTAATCGATGTTCCATGAGCGTTGGAGTGTAGCCTGCCATAGCATTGGACGCCTGAATGGTCTCCCTGACCCTCGTGCAATAGAAGCTGAGATCAAAAATATTGTCCGCCGGAAGGTAGTCCGACGGTATGAAAACCCGGGGTCTGGTATATAGAATAAGGATAACCGAAAGGCCAACAAGCCCCAGGTTCAAATATGGTTTTCAGCCCGTCGCGCATTCTCCTGCAGCTTTTGATTTGTCTCGCCGTACTGCCGGGTTCTCTCTTCCAGCTGGTGCATGGTTTGGGTCAGTACCTGCTTCTGGATTATCTGCTGTTTGGCTATATACATGATGAGGAAAACAAAAACAAAATACAGTGCATCCTCATACAAAACCGGCGAAAAGTACGCGAAATCAAAATAGTTCCATTTAATATAACGGACAAATTGAATGAAAACATACTCAAAATAGATGATAACTGAGATGACAATACTCTGCCTTATGGGATAAAAGAGGACAATGTCTATGATGTCTATGTAAAAATAGAACATGGCCACCCTTGACATATCCGAGATGGAAATCAGATACAGGAGTACGATATCAAAAGCAAAGGACAGTTCGCTCAGAATTTTTGACAGTCTTTCACCAAAAAGGCGCTTCCTTCTGAGCATAAAAGAGAACAGCAACAGAAGCGACAAAGGAATGAGCTTCCACCAATTATGTAAATTTGTGAGGATGGTAACCCCCAATGTCAGGATCAATGAACTAAAGATGATAATGTTGAAAAGGCGCTGATTTCTGGCATCCATTCGTACTTCCAGACCTCATATTCTGAATTGCCTGAGCCTGAACAGAAAAACTGTCTTCGGTGTCCGCAAAGGTGCCGCGATAAGTGAAAACCGGATCCAAGTCAATAATACCACAAAAAACTGGTCCGGATAGCCGACAGCCCGATACCCGAACTGTATGGCAAAGTCTGGGGATGCAAACCTCCCCATGCTAAAGGTATCATATCGATGGTCATATGATAAGGGGCTCAAGTCATAACTTAAGTCATATGACTTAGTTGGATCTACTTTACCAAAAAATCCGGCGGGCACAAAGGAACGCCGGTAAGGACGGAGATCCCGGGGCAGTCATTGAATTCCGCGAGTCTTTTAAGGCGCTTTAAAACGGCCGCCTGCAGGCGTTTTCCCGGCCTTACGCCTTCTTCATACCAAAAGTTCTTTACGATCAGGGTCTTCTCCTTCCTGTTGCAGATGGCTTCAACCCTGCCTGCAAAACGGTCGCCATACAGCACTGGAAGTACATAATGACCATATCTGCGCTGATGTACGGGAGTATAGATCTCCCATTTGTAATCAAATCCGAAGAGGGCAGCAATGAGCTTCCTGTCCCAGAGCATGTTGTCCAGGGGCGCCAGAAATTCACACCTTGCTTTGAATTTCTGATTCTCCAACACGGCTTTCAGAAGTTCTCCGTCTGAAGACAGGCAATACAGCCTGTCCTTCATGCCTTCAACCACGACCTCGATTATTTTTCCTTCTTCCATGAGTTGGCTGAATATGCGGCTCCGTTGCTCCGATTTAAGATTCCGGATGTTCAGCCAGGCATCGGAGGCCCTGTTCCAAAGAAGCCCTACCCCGCCTATCCGGCGAAACACCCGCCATTTCATGTGGTCCATCTCGTTGGGGTATGGATCGGGCCGGTTCAATATATCCTCGGGAATGCAGTTTTCGGCAAGGTCATAGTACTTAATCGTACCTTTCTTGTGATGAACTACAAGTTCGCCCCTGAAGTACATGGTTTCAAGAGTCGCACGGGAGAGACGCGTGTCTTCCCAGTACCAGTCCACTATTTCATCAAAGCCGACATTCGACGAGGAAACAGGCCCCTTTTCCCCGATTATCCTTCTTATCTCATCACATATCTCATTAATCCTGTCATAGCTTCTGCCGCCATCTCTGTATGCCTGCCGGAACCTATGGAAATATGGCCAGTCGGATGTCGGAATGATGGAGAGGTTTTTATCGAAGTAATCCAGCAGGCTCCTGTCCTCATACAGCAGGGAATACAGCATACCCTTTTTGAAGCCCTTCACCCTGGCATGCAGAACAAGTTCAGGGCTTCTTCCGCAAACATCGATGGGGTCAAACTGGATGCAGCCAGCCTGGATTATGTATTCCAGCACGCCCTGTTTGCCCGAATACCTGTAATCGCCCAAAAGTCCCTGTTTCAAAAGCATGAACCTGCGGGCCTGTTCATTGGTCAGATAAACTCTTTCTCCCATTGTCCCGTTCTCCTTTGTTACTTTGCCAGGGAGATCTGTTGCTACACTGCGTTCGGTATCGCAATGACAGTTCGGGTGCGTCATTGCGATGAGGAAAAGCCGACGAAGCAATCTCTGAGATTACCGCACTTCGCTCGCAATGACAGGCTAATATATCTTCACCTGATGAAGTTGGTTTTGATGGGGGGCTCGCCCTTGGGTATCGTGATCCCCTTCTCCTGGCCTGCCTTGATGCATTTGAGCAGCCAGGCCATATTGTTCCCAAGTGTTCGCATGGTCTGCATACCTTCCTCATCCCTCATGACTTCCTCCGGCGTATTCCCGTGTACCATGTTCCAATACTGGGAGGATACAATGGGCATTTGACAGATGGTAAAATATTTATTGATCTGATCGAAGGCTGCCGAGGCTCCTCCCCGGCGACAGCTGACAACAGCGGCACCAAGCTTTCCCTTGTACAGCCGTGCTTTTCCATAGAAAGCCCTGTCCATAAAGGATGTCAGGGCTCCTGAAGCGGCGGCGTAATGAACCGGAGAGCCAAATACAAAGCCATCGGTTTCCGGCACCTTGCTTAAAAATTCATTTACTATATCATCCACAATGCATTTCCCAGTCTTAAGACATTTGCCGCAGGCAATACAGCCTTGTACCGCCTTTGCACCCACCTGGAAAATCTCTGTTTTAATGCCATTTTGCTGAAGAACCTTTTCCACCTCAGTCAGGGCTGTATAGGTGCAACCCTTGGCGCGGGGACTTCCATTCACTAAAACAACCTTCATACAAATGACTCCTTTCCTTAGACTGACCCAAAATGATTATATCACAGCCAGGGTAAATCCTGTCTGGCCTGCATATAAATAAACCCCACAATTGAACAGATTAACATCTTCAGTGGCATAAATACTAATAATTAATACAATCTTATGCTGCTGAACTTATGAAAACCCCCTGCCCCGCTTATAATATGCCAGGCAGGAGGTCTGCTTACATTACTATACCCCTGATCGGACAGCTCACCAAACGGTGACTCTGTTCTCTGGAGGCAAGTACATGGTGTCACCGGGATTTATGTCATAAGTATCATAGAACTTGTTGAAGTTCTGAAGCACTCTGTTAACCCTGTACTTATTGGGAGCGTGGACATCCTGGGTAGCCAGCATCTGGTAGATCTGCCGCGTTCCCGTAAAACGCCAGATGGTCGCATAACTCTCAAAGAGTAATTGGTAATCCACATCAGGAATATCTTCTGCTATATCAAGAATACAGGCCATGGCTCCTATATCAGCCACGTTTTCGGATACGGTGAGGTTGCCATTGACCACTGCACCGGGAGCTACCACCAGGCCATCAAATAAATCCACAACAGCCTGGCATTTCTGCTGGAAGACCGCATAATCCTGCTCGGTCCACCAGTTGTTCATGTTCCCGTTTTCGTCAAACTGGGCCCCGTTATTGTCGAAAGCATGGGTTATCTCGTGGGCAATGACGGTTCCGATCCCGCCCAGGTTCTGCTCCCTGGTTGCCTCCAGATCATAGAAGGGTGGCTGAAGGATGCCTGCGGGAAATACAATCTCGTTACTTGTGGCATTATAATATGCGTTGACGGTATGGGCAGGTATAAACCATTCTGTTTTGTCCACGGGCTTTGAGAGAAGAGTCTTCGACTCCTTCACCGATGCCGATGATATGGCGAATATGTTGCCCAGTAAGGATCCGCCGTCCTCATAGGTCCTTATGCTGATACCCTTCAGGGGATCCTTCCATTTATCTGGGTAGCCTATCTTGACCTTAATGCTTTTCAGCTTTGAGATCGCCTTCTGCTTTGTTTCCTGGCTCATCCAGTCAAGCTCTGCAATGCGCTGCTGGTAGGCGGCTACTATATCAGCGACGATGCTTTCAACATCCTCTTTGGCCTCAGCAGAAAAATACTTTTCCACATACATCCTGCCCAGATAATTGCTCATTATTGAGTTGAGCACGTTAAAGGCTATGTCCTCATCGCTCATGGACGTAGCGATGCCATAAAAGGCATTCTGGAAAGCCATGAACACATCCCTGAAATCCTGCGACAAAAGGGTTGCCACGCTGGCCAGGGTATCGAAACGGCAGTAGGTTTTCAAAAGATCAAGGTTTTCATCCGTAAGAAGTTCCCCGGTCTTTTTCATCAGGTTCACATCAGAGATAATTACCGTTTCCACCGAGCCATAACCAAGATCGCTCAGATATTTGTCAATATCCACGCATGGGAACATTTCAACCAGTTCATCCCTTGAGACAGGGTTATAGACATTCTCTATCCTGCTGGCCTCCTCGTTGCTCAAAGTGGATCTGGCTATGATCTTTTCAAAATCGCGAAGGCTTTTTGCCTGTGCTGCTGCCTCTTCCCCAGAAATACCGGAAAGCATTAGTAATTGGGTGATCAGCCCTTCATACAGGGCATCTATCTGAGGATTCTCCATGAGAATGTATTCGGCGGGCAGACCGGTTGACAGACCACTGCCGTACAAACTGTAGCGATTGCTGTCAATAAGGTCGGTTGATGGACTGAAGGAGAACAGAGGATTCATGCCTATTTCTGACTCAATTTGAGCCATTACATCAAGGAGTTCCTGGACAGTTGATGCTCCATCAATTAAATCCAGATATTTTTTAATGGGTTTGATACCTTCCTTGTTTCGGTTTTCCATATCCAAAAGGGTATGGTGGAAGTCTGCAATTTTTTGTTCAACGGTTCCTTCCTGATAGGTTCCCTGATTCTCCATCAGTTCCTGAACGATGGCCTTGAGCTTGTCAGTATTTCTTCTGTCCACCTCGTCAAAAGTGGTCATGCCGGGATAACCTGCGGGAAGTCTGGTTCCGGTTAGCCATTCATGGTTAATAGAGTAGAAGAAATCATCCTGGGGTCTTACTGAAGAAAGAGATCTTATTTTGTTCAGAACGATCCCCAACTGTTCCTTTGTCAGGTAATCGCCCGATCCAAAATAGCCATTACCATAACCGCTCATGAGACCTGCAGCGGTAATGCGGTTCAATTCTTCAACGCCCTCAGCGGGAACATCCGCAAAAACAGGAGCTTCTTTAATTGCGGGCAGTTCTCTCATGGAATTGCCCACAAGCAGAGCAAATTCAAGGCGGGTGATGCTCATCCGGGGATTCAACTCTTCCCCAGGAACAATCGGCAATATGCCGTTTGTGACGGCTATTGCAATAACATCTGCGTATTGGGAACTGATCTGGTCGGCATCAGAAAATACGCTCAGATCACTCTGGGTATCATTTAGCGCATCAAGACCAATGGTATCAAGAAGGCCTGCAACTGCTTCTTCCATGGAAACGTATATTTCGGCTGAAGCAGTGGCTTGTGCTGGTATGATGCTGAATAGCAGTGCCACACACAACAGGATCCCAAATATCCTGGATCTTATTTTGACCATAATAAAGACTCCTTTCAAAGAACTTTCGCGTACATTTATCTCATACTATAAATACATTCTAATTCAGCCAATGTCTGTAATATGACCGACAAAATCTAAGAAATCGGTGCGGAGCCTTATCAAAATAATCCGTTCATTCTTTTAGTTTTCTCATGCAGTGTGGCTTTATGAATGCCATCATACACCGCTTCTGCCATGGTTACAAGCATCTTATTAATCATTAATTTACAGTGTGATTCCCTTTTGACATTTTGGTCATCGTCTCGTGAAGGAATCGGGTAATTTTTTTCTTTTCCTGTGGAAACGGTTTGCTCGGATCGTAAGTTATGCCTTTGGAAAAAGAAAGAGTTCTTTCGTTCTTGTTGGCAAAAATCGCATAGAAAGTAATGGCTCTTGATGTTTTTTTATAATACTCACGGGCAATATTTACAAACCCGCTGAAAAACTCACCAACGCCCTCCCTGAGATATCCATCGGTTACCAGAGGGTTTTCGGGAAAAATCAGTATATTGTCGTCAGCCTCCAGGGCTTCCACACTCAGATGGATGGCTTTGAGAACCTGACGGCCATTGTCCCTATAAACCGGTATGGGCTCCATGGACTGCATCATCCAGGCTACCACGGGTCCAGCGAACCTTCCCATCCTGCTCCTTATGGGGCGCGGTATCCATTTCTGCCTGTCAAAGGTACCCTGCTGAATATGACCCGAAATCTTGTTGATATCCACCATTTCATTGAGAATCCATGGCTTGAAGTAATAGGGCATATTTAGTACCGAAGCCACCGGTCCATATATTTCCGAGTGGTTACAGACAAATACGGCGGGAAGGGATCCGGCATCAACATTCTCCCTGCCTATAACTCTATGCTTAAATAAAGGCTTGAGAAGAGATTTTAAGATCAGAATACCGATCCTTTTACTGTATTTTTCAACAAGCACCAGGCGCAGCCTGTCTTCAAGGCATGTATTTGTAACCCCCTTCACCTTCAGAAAGGAGTATTTTTTAAGTTTCTGCTCATAAGCCTTGTTAAGAGGCTGTTTAAGCGCTGCCAGAGAACCCGGGACAAGCAAGATGGCCGGAAGAAGAACAAGGCCGTATCTGTCCAATATCCTTATGGTGCTCATTTTGCTGGGATTATACTCTATCAGAAGGGAGAGCGCTCCCAGAATAAGAAGCATAATAAACCTGGAAAAGAACATACTCCACTGAGACAGCAGGGTTTTTGCAGCCTGGTAATCCCTGTCGGTTATATGTTGCCCATCTAATCCGGCAACTATCCGCATTTCGTTGTCCATGGAGAAGGATATGAAAATCAAAGAGGATAGGCATACACACAGGAGAAGATAGGAAAAAACAGATGTATACGATCCCTGGCCGCTGTTCCTGTATAGATAGAAGATAGTAACAATCCAGATGATGGAGAAAATCATAAATATGCTGTTCTTCCCCAGATCACTCAGAATCCTGCCCTTAAGGATCAGCTGTGACAGCAGCGCGGCCAGACAGTATAGAACCACAAAGAGCATAATGTTCCCAAGCTGAAGCCAGATGCTGCTCATGGGATGATAGAACAAAAAACACACCAAAATAGTATATATCTATACCGTTCTCTTTTGGGAATCCCGGCCCCCTTTTTGCCTAAGATCCCGCTTAGCAGCAAGAGAAGCTGACCCCCCACAAAAAGGGCGCCCCCGTAAAAAAAGTTGTTGACCAGGGTACCCGATAAAAAGGACGAAAAGAATAGCCCAATAAAATTGGCGAGCCTGTCCAGCAGTATTGGTGCAATCTTGGATCTGCTCCCATTATTCTTTGGATTTATCCCGCTTAAGCCCGGCAAAAGAACCCCTCCCGGAAATCCAAAAAAATCACCCGGTCTCCCAAAGCCACCTATTCCCCCGCCGCAGGTCAAGCACCTGGGAAAGTGAGTCGATCCTGTAAGTGGCTGCACTCAGATCCTGTCCGGGGGAAGTAGGGTTGCTATATCCGATGCAGGGAATACCTGCCGCCAGAGCTGCCTGGACACCCATACGCGAGTCTTCCAGAGCTACGGTCTTACTCTTATCGGCACCAATCCTTTCCATGGCCAGCAAATATATATCAGGAGCAGGTTTTAAATTTTCCACATCATCTCCTGTTACAACCGCTTTAAATCGCGATGCAATCCCCAGGTATTCCAGCACCGGCTCCACCAGCATCCTTCTTGAAGAAGAGCCAACTGCCATAACAACGCCCATCCCTTCAAGCTCATCCAGCAGCTGAAAAAGGCCCTCTGGAGGCTGGCACTTTTCCTTCTTCATCATCTCTATGAGGAGAGCCATCTGGATGCGTTCCAGATTCACAGCGGACGCATCCAGACCAAATTTTATGATCATGTTCTCCCAGAAGGCGAGGGTGCTGGACCCAATAACCGAGGACATATCCATGTCTGTGGAAACACCAACCGATTCCAGCACAGCAAGCCTCGACCGGGCATGCAGCGGCTCACTGTTGATTAAAACACCATCCATATCAAAAATAAAGTTCATATTCCATTCCTTTTCCTGTCATTAGTATTGATGATAATCCCTGATGCTCTCTCATCCCATCAGTTCCTGATAGCTGTCCCACACAGAATCAAGGGCATCGATGGTCTTCAAGTACAGGGCGTACTTTCTATCATATATCTCGTAATTACCGGTATTGGGCATAACAGCGGGTGCCAGCCTGCTCATGGCACGCAGCGCATCCTTTATGTCGGCGTAATCGCCCACGGCTACCGCTGCAGCAATGGCACTGCCCAGGGCTCCTGTTTCCCTGACAGCTACCGTCTCTACGGGACATTTCATCACATCGGCAAAAATCTGGGTCCAGACCCGGGACCGGGCGGCTCCCCCCGCAAGGCGTATACTTTTTGGTTCATTGTCCATGCATTTTTTCAGTTTATCATAATGATAACGATGGGAGAAGGCTATCCCTTCAAAAACGCTGCGTAGAAGGTGGGCACGGGTATGGTAGCTGCTCATTCCTACAAAGCTTCCCTTTGCGTTGGGATGGACATTGCTCGCCATGAGAAACGGAAGGAATATCGGACAGAATTCGGCAGGCGCAATGGACTCCACCAACCTGTCAATCTCCTGATAGGGCGATCTTCCAGCCCTTTTTTCCTCTCTGATAAACTCCGGCATCAGGGTCTGCAGAAACCATTCATTGTTGCCCGCACTGGTTGGGCTGCATTCTTCAATAAGGTAGTATTCCGGTATACAGAACAGCGAATTCATCATTACCGTACCATCCAGAACCGGTGTCCTGCGAATAAACTCATTGATACTCCATGTTCCAGCAATCATGCAGACATGATCCTCATCGGCGACATGGGCAGCCAGGGCACAGGCATCGATATCGAACATGCCACCTGCTACCGGCGTACCTTCTCTGAGGCCGGTCTTTCTTGCAGCCTCTGCAGTTACAGTTCCGCATATATCTGTGGACAGACGCAGTGGGGGCAGAGCCTCCATCAGTTCGGTCAGCCCAAACAGTTCCAGTATCCGGGCATCATATTGCCGGGTATGCAAATTCACCAGGCTTGTCCCCGAATAATCGGTCATCTCCGCAAAGGCTTCCCCCGTAAGCCTGAAACGTACATAATCCTTGCAGGCAAAAACATATTTTATGGAATCCATGATCTCCGGCTCATGATCCTTAAGCCAGGCCAGCAGAGCCACCGGCTGGCAAGCCAGAACATGCTGGCAGGTCATTTCGAAAGCCTTTCTTTCGGTGCCGTCTTCACGCCATTTTATTGGGTATTCCCACGCCCGGTTGTCGGTGGAGATAATCCCGTTGCGCACCGGCCTGTCATTTTTACCCCACAGATAGAGCCCTTTTCCATGGCCGCAGATGGCCACGGCCCGTATCTGTGAACCTTCAATCCCGGTTTTGTCCAATACCTCACGGATCACGGCGCAATTGGCTTCCCACATCTCATCCATGTCCCGTTCGGTAAAACCAGGCCGCGGTGTAAGCATCCGTGTCTCAACCGAAGCAAAACCTATCTCGGTTCCTTTCTCATCATACAGGGCCGCCTTGGTAGTGGTTCCCCCGTTATCCAAACCTAAATAATACCTCATGTCTTCACCCCTCCGTTGCTTGTGCGTACTGTTTTTCAATCCATGCCTTGGCATGTCCTACAGTTTCCATGTCGTTCTGCCCTTCATGATACCACATCTCTATCAGGTATGGACCGGTATAGCCCATCTTTTCCAGTGTGGAGAAGCAAAGGGGGAAATTCACGCAGCCCTTGCCGAAGGGCACATTCTTAAACTGGCCCTCAAAGGTATCCGTAACCGCGAGGGTATCCTTGAGATGAACCTGGACGATGCTGCCCCTTCCCTTTTCCAGTTCAGCCACAATATCGTTGCCCCATGCGCTGAGATTACCCACATCGGGGTATACCTTCAGCCACGGACTGGAGATCTGTTTCTCATAAAAAAGATGCTTGGTAATAGAATTGAGAAACGCTGTATCCATGATCTCATTGGCCAGCATGACCCCCTTACGGGAAGCCTGGGCTGCAGCCCACTGCAATCCCTCAAAAAAGAGGCGACGGCTGTCGAAGGTGGATTCTTCATAATAGACATCATAACCCGCAATCTGTATGGTTCGGATTCCTAAATCTACAGCAAAATCAATAGCCTGATCCATGATCAGGTACGCCTTTTCCCTTATCGCCGGATCAGCGCTTCCGAAAGGAAACCGCCTGTGGGCGCTCAGGCACATGGAAAGAAGGGGAACACCCGTTTCATAGATCGCACGCCTGAGTTCCTCGCGTTCTTCCCTTGTCCATTCCAGCCTGGCAAGGCGCATGTCATTCTCATCAATGCATATCTCCATGAAGTCAAATCCCAGATCTCTGGCTTTTTTCAGGCGTTTGTGCCAGTCGTCTTCAGGATTCAGTGCTTTTTCATAAATTCCCAGCAAATGATTGCCCAGCATGATAATTTCTCCTTCATGTACCGCTGATTTCGTTTTTATATCCGTAAATCTTTGAACAACCGCTGCCGCCGGCAGGCAGCGGTTGTCCTGGCCCCACATTTCCAATACTCCGGCATATCATTTTCAGTTAATTGAGCTAAATGAGGAAAAGGACTTTCAAGCAGGATCCTGGCGTGCATGGGTGTTTCAACCGATGGCTTCAAGCCCAGATCAATCCTCATTTTCTGTACAATACCCTTGACTCCATCAAATGGCTCGCGGTGCTACAGAACATGAATAATATCGCTGATATGTGCACTTCGCTGATCAACCTGCTGAAATACAACCTTGCCCAGCCGGGCAGCCTGACGACCCTGAGCGATGAGGTTGAAAACCTGAAGAATTACATCCGAATACAGAAATTCCGTTATGGAGACACCTTTGAGTTCTCTACCCAACTGGATCCTGAGACCCATGACTGTGAAATGCTGCGCTTTGTCCTTCAGCCCTTGGTGGAAAACTGCATCATTCATGCCTTTGAGGACATCGAAGACAAAGGGTTTATCAAGGTACTGTCCTTTATTGAAAATGGCAAGCTGCACATCGAGGTGATCGATAACGGATCAGGAATGGATCTGGCCACCGTATACACCCTGAACCAGAATGACTCAAGAAAGGGAAAACGCTTTAATACCATAGGTATACATAATATTAAGGAAAGAATACGACTCCAGTATGGGAATCGTTATGGTCTGTACTACATCAGTGAGCCCGGCGTCGGAACCATTGCGGAAATGGTCCTGCCGGTCATTAAGAAAGAGGATTGAGAAAAACTGCCTCCGGTCTTAACAAACGACCAGAAGGCATCCCGTTTGAGATGCCTTACACCTGTCCCAAAGCGCTATAGGATTAATCCAGCAGGTCGAGGAACCAGAACAGAGGTCCGCGGCGGAAAAGGAACCCCCTCGGCCGGATACGGCGAGGAAAACGGAATCCCGGCCTGTAAACCGGGCCAAAAATCGGGCGACGGATAATGGGGTATTGTCTGGGAAAGCGTCTGCCTCTGAAAGAACCCGGGAAGAAATCCTGTCGGAAGCCATCTGGCATAATAAACACCTCTTGCATAACATACTCTATAAACCAGCATATGTCCGTAAGGACAAGATGGTGAAGGGGTGGAATTTAACTTTTCAAATGAGGAACCTGGAATTGACGCTATCCTTCCGGCACATGTATCTTGACAAGTACATAGGAATCTGATAGCATACTAAAAAATAGCCAAATGCGATGATAGGGAAAACACGCTGCTTTCGCAGCCTCAGAGAGCTGTCGCATGGTGTGAGACAGTGCGCGGGGCAGATAGTGAACTCACCCTTTAGCAGTCACCTGAACGTCCGAGGCAAAAGCCTATTGCTTTGGACCAGTAGACGTGAACGGGCTTCCCGCCGTTACAAAGGGAGGGCATTAACCTTATTATGGTCGGATGCTGTATGAGTGGGTCATTGCACCAAGAGAAGTGGTACCACGGAAGTATAAGCTTTCGTCTTCTTACAGGATATAAGAGGACGGAAGCTTTTTTGATTTAATCCCAGTATTTTCAGGAGGAATGTTGTATGAAACTTGCTTTTTCAACCTTAGGATGCCCCGATTTTGATTGGCCGGATATCTATTCCATGGCCAAAGACCTTGGATTTGACGGAATTGAAATACGAGGCCTGGGCAAGGATATCTTCGCTGTCCGGGCAAAACCCTTTACCGAGGCAGAGCTCCCCAATACCATCAAAAAGTTGCAGCAGCTCCGCCTGGAGATACCCTGTCTTTCATCTGGCTGCTGCCTGAAGTTTGCTGATAAGGCCAGCGAAAACCATGATGAAATAATCCAGTACATTGAACTGGCTGCCAAATTGAAAACCCCGTATATCCGTGTGCTCGCAGATTTGGAGCCTCAGCCCAAGGGAGAAGTGGATGACGAGGTAGTCCTTTCATCCTTGAAAAAGCTAGCCCCCATTGCAGAGGAAAAGGGAGTAACCCTTCTTGTGGAAACAAACGGGGTATACACCGATACCCGCAGGCTTTTCAACCTGCTTAATGCCGTTGGAAGCGATGCTGTAGCTGCTCTCTGGGACATTCATCATCCCTACCGGTTTGCAGGCGAAACTCCTGGCCAAACAGTCCAGAACCTTGGCGCCTATATCAAATACGTCCATGTGAAGGACTCGGTCATGGAAGATGACAAAGTCTCCTATCGCATGATGGGAGAAGGGGATCTTCCCATAAATGATTTTATGCTGGCTCTGCGATCCATCAACTACAACGGCTACATATCCCTTGAATGGGTTAAGCGCTGGGCTGCCGATCTGGATGATGCAGGCGTGGTATTCCCCAACTTTGCCAATTATATGTCCAGATATTTGAAAAAGGACGCCACCAAAGGCCGCCTTTATACCAATAATGCGGGCACGGGGCAATATGTATGGGAAAAATACTCCCTCATAGATCTTACCTTCCCCCAGGTTCTCGACCGTATGGTTGATGAATTCCCGGATCAATATGCTTTCAGATACACCACCCAGGATTACACCAGAACCTATTCGGAATTCCGAGACGACGTGGATACCTTCGCCCGCTCCCTGATAGCACTGGGTGTCAAGCCCGGTGATCATGTGGCCATATGGGCTACCAATGTACCCCAGTGGTTTATCACCTTCTGGGCTACAGTCAAGATCGGGGCGGTTCTTGTGACAGTCAATACCGCATACAAGATACATGAGGCCGAGTATCTGCTGCGCCAGTCTGACACCCACACTCTGGTCATGATCGACGGATACAAGGACTCAGACTATGTTAGCATCATAAAGGAACTCTGCCCTGAACTGGAAACTGCAGAAGCCGGAAAGCCCTTATACATCAAGCGCCTTCCGTTTCTGCGGAACATCATTACCATTGATTCCAGGCAGAAGGGCTGCCTGACCTGGGATGAAGCCGTGGCACTGGCTGAAAGGACTCCTGTTGAAGAAGTCTACCGCCGTGCTTTCTCCATTCACAAGGACGATGTCTGCAATATGCAGTACACCTCAGGAACAACCGGTTTTCCAAAGGGTGTAATGCTTACCCACTTTAATGTGGTAAACAACGGCAAGACCATCGGTGACTGCATGGATTTCTCCACTGCCGACCGGCTGCTGATCCATGTTCCTATGTTCCACTGCTTCGGTATGGTTCTGGCTATGACTGCCGCCATGACCCATGGCGTGACCATGAGCCCCATACCCTACTTCTCTCCAAAGCAGTCCCTGGATTGCATTAACCGGGAGAAAATTACAGCCTGCCATGGCGTTCCCACCATGTTCATCGCCATGCTGGAACACGAGGATTTTGCTAAGACCGATTTCTCCCACATGAGAACGGGTATTATGGCAGGAAGCCCCTGTCCCATCAAGGTGATGCAGGATGTGGTGGACAAGATGAATATGAAGGAAATCACCATCGTCTACGGACAGACCGAGGCTTCTCCAGGATGTACCCAGAGCCGTGTTGATGATCCCATAGAACTCAGGGTCAACACTGTGGGCCGTGCCCTTCCAGGAGTGGAGTGCAAGATCGTGGATCCCGTTACCAATGAGGATCTGCCTCCCAATACCGACGGAGAGTTTGTTGCCAGAGGCTATAATATCATGAAGGGTTATTATAAGATGCCTGAAGCAACAGCTTCGGTCATCGACGAGGATGGCTGGCTGCATACGGGAGACATGGCCAGGATGGATGAGAACGGCTACTTCAAGATTACCGGCAGGATCAAGGATATGATCATCCGCGGCGGCGAGAATATTTATCCCAAGGAGATCGAAGACTTCATCTATACTCATCCAAAGGTTAGCGATGTTCAGGTTATCGGGGTGCCCGACAAACAGTATGGTGAGGAAATAATGGCCTGCGTCATTCTGAAAGAAGGGGTCGAGATGACTATTGAAGAACTGAGAGACTATGTGCGCACCAATATGGCCAAGCATAAAACACCGAAATATGTTGCCTTTGTGGATGAATTCCCCATGAATGCAGCAGGCAAGATTCTCAAGTACAAAATGCGTGAATGGGCTGTGGAGCATCTGGGGCTTAATGATGAAAGCAAGATCGAAACAGCCTGAGACAGAATAGCGGATATCAAAAAGGGGCGGTATGCATACCGTCCCTTTCTATTTGACAATCAAGGGTAACATTGCGGGTAGAGCGTGGCAATTTTAGAGATTGCTTCGTCGCTGCGCTCCTCGCAATGACAGGAAAAAAGCGCTCCTCGGAATGACAGGAAAAAAACGCTCCTCGAAATGACTGAGAAAAAAGCCCCTCACAATGATACAGAAAGGCTACCTGCAGAGGCATACTGGCATGTCATTGCGAGCGGAGCGAAGAGGAGCGCGGCAATCTCTACATGAGCGGCAAAGAAGAGATTGCTTCGTCGCTCCGCTCCTCGCAATGACAGAAGAAAAATGCTCCTCGCAATGACAGAAGAAAAATGCTCCTCGCAATGACAGAAGGAAAATGCTCCTCGCAAACGGCATAAGGAAAGCGTTCCCTCGCAAACGGCATAAGGAAAGCGTTCCCTCGCAATGACAGGGAATAATTTACGTTACAAGTTCCCGCAGCTCCCTGCTAAGATTCTCGATGTTCTCCATGGCTTCATGTATCAGTATGATATTATTGTTCTGATCCTCCAATGTGGCAAGCACCTCCTGGGTGGAAGCTGCATTTTCTTCTGAAATGCTGGCCACATTTTCGATTTGCTTCTGGATGTCTATAAATGTTTCGGTTATCTTATTAGTACCATCAAGACATCCCAGCAGCTTACTATTGGTATCCTCCACAGATGCCTTCATCCTGTCGAAGAAGGATGTGATACTTTCAAGGATTATATTGCCCTCACGAACAGCCTCATCGCCTTTATAGACCTTATTGAGGGTATCCTTTGAACGGTCAGTCAACTCCTGAATGATGTGGTTTATATTATCAGCAGTCATCTTGCTCTGTTCCGCAAGCTTTCTTATTTCATCAGCCACCACAGCAAATCCCTTGCCCTGTTCCCCAGCCCGTGCTGCTTCAATAGCAGCATTGAGAGCCAGCATATTGGTTTGCTCGGCTATTCCCAATATCTCTTCCAGCGCCAGGTTGACTCTTTCCATGCTTTGGTTGAGCTCGTTAACCGTTTCTTTAGCCGATCCCACAGCACCGCTGATAACCTTGTTATGTTCTACCATCTCGGAGATCTTACCGGTACCCTCCTCGATGGTTTCTGACATTTCTTTTGATTTCTCGGCTATTGAACCAGATATGATCTGGGTCTGGTTGACCAGATCCATGGAGTTGTTCATGGCCTCATTGGTTTTATAAATGCTAGAGGCCTCTTCCTGAATTGCTTTTGACATCTCGTTCATAGATATGAAGATGCCGCTGCTGGATTCTTTTGTTGAGCTGATGGTTTTATTAACGGTCTCGATATGGGTATTCAGATCCTGGGAGCCCTCCTCTACCTGGGCAAGAACGTTTTGAAGCCTGGCCAGAAGGTCGCTTGCCTTTTCTGTTTCGGCAGATGCATCCTTAACAAGATCACCTGCCCATCGGGTTAAGAAATACAGAACCACTGTCGCTCCGTTATACGCCAGGATCACCTTGATAAACTCAACAAATGGAACAGCCGATCCCATAAAGTTCTCCCCGGAAAATATGTATACAGTAATGAGCAGGACATTGCTTATTATGCCAAACACCAGTATGAGGCGATCGTTAAAGTATAGTGCCACCATGGTGATGGACGCATAGACGATATAATGGTTCCCCAGATCAAACCCTGAGATCAGGAAGTATACCATCATGGCGATAAGCGGAATAAGACCGAACAGCAGGGATTTGATAAACCGATTGAATCTCAAAAAATAAAGACCTGTTGCCAAAACACCTACTGCCAAGGATTTACCCATATCGCCAAGCCCAGCAACAAAGCCCTGGCTAGCGATGGCCAGCACTACGAAAATAATGACAACACCCCAGGTAGCAAACAAGTTTACTGTATCTACACGTCTCAAGTCATATTTTGAATGGTTGCTCATCCCCTTGGATTTTTCCATACGAACACCCCCAGGCACATCATATGTTATATAATTGAACAACAATAACATTTTACCACATTAATCCTGCCTAAAACATATGTATGTATATATGCATTATTCTGCCAGCAGCTGTGGGTATGGCTTGTCACACTTGTCCAATTTATCGAATAGACTATAACAGGGAAGGATTCATCTGAATGACTTCCCGCAAGGAGGCGCCTCTCCTCCTTTATGCCGGGTGCCGGACTTAGCAATTAAGTCCGGCATTTTGCTTTTTTTAAAAAAATACTTGACCTTGGTACAGAGGTTATTGTATTATTGTATTAAGCTCTTAATACAATAATACAAAGGGGTGATAACATGCCCTGGGATCTGAAGCCAGACAGACCCATCTATACTCAACTGGTAGAACACATTGAACTGATGATACTTTCCGGAGTCTATCCTCCGGGCACGAAGCTGCCGTCGGTGCGTGATTTGGCTAAGGAAGCCTCAGTCAATCCCAATACCATGCAACGGGCGCTATCAAAGCTGGAGGAAGATGGACTCATCATCACTCACCGCACCAGCGGTCGATCAATAACGGAGGATTCGGGAATGATAAAAAAAGCCAAAACCAGGATAGCACAGGAACAGGTATTGGAGTTCCTGGAAAAAATGCAGAAGCTGGGATTCGATCAAAAAGAGATTCTGTCCATCATAACCGGTATGATTGAGGAGGTGAGGAGATGACCCCTGTTTTGGAATGTAATGGGCTGACAAAAGCCTTCGGTCGTAAAAAAGCGCTTTCAGACGTAAGTCTTAAGATTGATCATGGCCAGATTGTAGGGCTTCTTGGTCCCAACGGCAGTGGCAAGACTACTCTCATCAAGCTTGCCAACGCCCTTCTGACACCATCTGCGGGAGAAATACGGATAGCCGGCATGACGCCCGGCCTCAGCACAAAAAAGATCATATCCTACCTTCCCGAAAGGAATTATTTGAACGATTGGATGCGTGTCCAAGATATTATTGGCTTGTTCAGTGACTTCTATGAAGATTTCAAGCCCGAGAAGGCCTACGATATGCTTAAAAGGCTTAATATCAGCGCAAACGACAGGCTCAAGACCCTGTCAAAAGGCACAAAAGAGAAGGTTCAACTAGTTCTTGTCATGAGCAGGGAAGCAGAGCTCTATCTTCTGGATGAACCAATTGGAGGCGTGGATCCGGCAGCTCGGGATTATATACTGGAAACCATCATCAGCAACTATAATCCGGAAGCCACTGTCATCATCTCCACTCATCTGATTTCAGATATCGAGAGGGTTCTGGACTACGTGGTTTTCATCAATGAGGGTCGTGTGGTACTGTCCTCCTCTGTAGAGGATATCAGGGAGCAGGGGAAATCGGTCGATGGATTGTTCAGGGAGGTGTTCAGATGTTAACAAGATTGATAAAGTATGAGCTGAAAGCGACAGGCAGGGTCCTATTGCCTCTCTACGCTGTTCTGCTGGTTTTTGCGGCTATCAGCAAGCTTATCTTCGCCTTTTCTGACAATAGCTACAGCGTTCCGGCTGTTATCAGCACAATGATATATATCATGATTTTGATAGGTATGTTTGTCATGACCTTTGTGGTCATGATCCAGCGTTTTTACAAAAACCTGTTGTCCGATGAAGGCTATCTGATGTTTACCCTGCCGACCATGACATGGAAACATATTACAAGTAAACTTTTGGTGTCTACGATATGGAACATCGGAAGCTCTCTGGCAGCAATTCTTTCCATCGTCATCCTTGCCTTTGATGAGATATTCTTTACTGGCTTACTGCCGAAATTCTTCAGGTTGCTGGGTGAGTTTTTCAACAGCTTTGGCTTAAACTCCGGCCTCATCATATTGGAATTCATCCTCGCCGGCATAATCTGCATGGCTTCAGGGATGCTTATTATCTATGCATCCATTGCATTGGGGCATCTGTTCAACCAACACAGGGTTCTGGCCTCCCTTGGAGCCTTCCTTGCTCTGAGTACTGTTTCACAGATACTGTTTTTCTGTGTGACCTCCCTACCCGGACTTGACTCTCTGTCAGAATATGTAGATTCGCTTGATAATCTTCAGGCTTCAGCCTTCATGTTCCATTGGGTAATGTGGTTCATCATAATTTTCTTCGGTCTCTTGTCGGCAGGCTACTTCTTCATCACCAATTACATCCTGAATAAGAGACTGAATCTTGAATAGACCCTGAAATCGGTGGCATTTAAGACTAGTAAAAAGAGACCTGCAACAGGTCTCTTTCTTTTTTTATTCTATCCCGTGCCCTGCAGCTTTCCTGAGGAACCTGGGATAGCCCTTTCCGTCCCACTTGTTAATCTTCTCTGCATAGTCCTCGTAAATTTGGTTGGCTTTTTCCCTGTCCATCTCGCCCCTTTCAACCAGGTCATCCAAATAGTCCTTGCAATCCTTGATCAGCCTAGCCCGTTTTTCTTCAAGGGTAAGCTTGTTAAACTTTTTTATCTCTGTAATGCCTGTGTCAATTCTCTTGATAATGGCATCAGCTTTCTTCTTAGAAATCTTGCCCTCCTTTAAAAGCCTGTTGATCTCGTTCTTCCTGTTTTCCAGGACGGTTATGGGATCTTTTACAAACTCTTCGTATACTTTTTTCCTGTACTCCTTCCCCTTTTTCTTTTTGGGAGCTTCCTTTTCAGGATCCCTCTTCTCAGGTGCTCCCTTTTCCATCCCAGGTTTCTCCTCCGGCTCCTTCTTCTCAGGTTTTTCCTCATCGCGGCCTTTCCATTCCCTATGCACCACATCTTCGTTAACCTGATATGAAACTGCATAAGCAGGCAATGCAGTCAATAAGCCGAAAATAGCAACTGCAGCGATAATTTTTTTCATTCCCAATCAATCACCTCCCAAAAATATTTTTCCCGATTTCAAGCGAGTCATGGGTGACAATATTTAATAATTGATGTATACAAAATACATTATGAGAGGAAAATCCCGAGAATCAGATGCAAATTTTGATCTAAAAAAATCTGCACATCAGTTGTTAATCCTGATCCGTGGTGCTATATTAATAAAGGTAAAAACACTGCTTGAGGCTTAAATAGAAGAAGAACACAAAGCCTATATGATAACTTCTTCTTGATTCAATCCTTCCATAAGTGTTAAAGTTATATGCGGGGTGATACAAATGAAAGACACATATAAGATTTCGGTAGCAGGCTTAGAAAGGGAATTGCCGCTTTGCAGCATCAGTGAGGATCTCAAGATAGCGGCTTTTGTTATTCTTGGCGATGTGGAATTAACCTCTGCCTGTGCATCGGAACTGATAAAAAAAATTCCTGAACATGATTTAATGATAACTGCCGAGGCCAAGGGAATCCCGCTGATTCATGAAATGGCACGTCAAATGGGCGTCAATAAATATCTGGTGGCAAGGAAGGCCGAGAAGCTCTATATGCAGGAGCCCATCAATGTGGAAGTACAGTCCATTACCACCGCCAGGAAACAAACCCTCTATATTGATAGAAATGATGCCACACTATTGAGAGGCAAACGGGTTGTCATCATTGACGATGTTATCAGCACAGGGGAGTCAATCTTTGCGGTGGAAAAGCTTGTTAAAATGTCGGGCGGGACTGTGGTCGGGAAAGCAGCCATACTGGCAGAAGGCGACGCAAAATTCAGAGAAGACATCATCTATCTTCAATACCTCCCCCTTTTCAACAGGGAGGGTGAGGTAATCGAGGATTAATTGCGTTGGTAATATTCTCATGCTGTATTGGATTAGAAAGGTGAACAAAAGGCTATGAATCATCATAGCCTTTTATGATATGAAAATTACCTCCGGATTTGAATGGTTCGAACATGAACCATTTCTCTCTAACATTTCAGTCTTTGGGGGGGCAAAGACGTCTGGGTTTATATTGGATATCAACCGGAGAATACATAAACCCTCATCCCATATTATATCTTTTTGGCAAAAGCAATCAAGTGATATTGGTCATATTTATAAGTGCATTTTGCACTGTTTTATGCCGTTTTCAGCCATTATCTTCATGGCTTGGAACTTTTCAGTGGAATTGAAGCATGAACCATAAATCCATTGCCGTCCTCAAAGCTGTTGAAACTAACAAAGCCTCCCAGTCTCTCTGTTCGTTCTTCCATACCCCTGAGACCATTGCCTTTTATAATACTTTTGCATCCTTTTCCGTTATCAACGATATAAACGTGCAATAATCTATTTCTTTCCTTTATTGATACGGTTATCTGATCGGCTTTTCCATGTTTAATAGCATTGGTGGTTGCTTCCTGGCATATTCTGTATATGGTCTTTTCCTGTTCATCGCTGAGCTCTCCAGCCCATTTTGAACGGATCACTTCAAGCCTTACACCGATTTCCGAGAAACGATCTGCCATTTCATCAAGCTGGGACCACAGGAGAGACTGATCTTCCCCTGACTCGGTATGGGCTGCAATTTCATCGATACCCCTGTCTATATCGCTTACAACCTGCCTGAGCCTCATTAAGGCCTTTTCAGGCTGCTTATCCAAAATCAGCCGGTTACTTTCCAATGTATGAAGAGCAAGGTTGAGGGAGTGCCCCATGACATCATGAATCTCTTTTGCAAGGCTGTTTCTTTCCTCAATGGTGGCCAATTGGCTTATTTGATCCTGGAGCATTTTTATGCTGTTATTCATCATCACAAGCTTTTCGTTCTTTTCCTTCAGGTTTTTAATGGCAGCCTTCAACTCTGTATCATCATGTATAAGGCATATGAGGCTTGGTCTGCGTTGCAGCAATGTATTGGCAGGACGCATTGAAATAGTGTATACTCCATAGTTATGCGCCACTTCCAACACCCTTTCCTCCTGCCAGGGTTCCCTGAAATTCTGTGCCTCCATGTAGCAGGCATCATAAATGGCATCAAATGTGTCCTGACTCAGCCTGGTACATTCCGGATTCATATAAGCCTTGTTTCCCTTGTTGTCCATGATAAATACGGGCTCACTATAAAGCTCCAGGCTCCTTTTTACCCCCAGTGACATGGTGATGAGCATTCCCAGCTTGGCCGATCCAAAAAACAACAGACTGAAAAGTGCTAATGCCATTATTGGTCCGATGACGGCCAGATAGGCAGGCCGATGGAAGGAAACCAAAATTTTTAGAGTGAAGGATGTCAGCGCCGCTGCCACCATGAATACCTCAAAGGTCGATATTTTCATCCTTTTAGCTACTGTCACCGCAAGTACGATGCATCCGGAAATTCGAAGCAAGTACTCAAACCCGGAATTTAACATGTATAGTAGACCGGGTTTCAGAATGCCAGAAACCTGTTCAAGGAAAAGGGTTTTTTCCGAGAGGAAGCCCACAACCAGGCAGATGACCGGAAGCAGGTACAAGGACATCAGAAGAAAACGGTTCAATCTCTTCTTTCTCAGAAGAACCAGTCCAAAACACAGCAGGGAGACCGAACTAAGGATACCACCCGCTGATGATAAAATGGTAAAAATGTGTTGGTACTCTGTCCCTTGGGCGAGTAAGGTGAAAAAATCAAGCGCCAGTGAAATGATCGTAAAAACGTGAACAATTATGAAGTATCTCACCAATGCAGTCTTGATGGAGGAATGGTATATGTAGGCCAGATAGGCCGATAAAGTCGCTATACTGACAATATTGACCAGAATGCTTAATGTCGTAATGCCACCCCCCTTTTGTTCTTACTGTGATGGCGATCCAGACTAATCCAGGTTCAGATAATATTATGCTTTAGCGCAAACATGACCAGTTGCGCCCTGTTTCCCGTTCCGGTAATCTCCAGAAGCCGTGTAACCTTGTTCTTTACCGTCCCATTGGCATATCCAAAGATTTCAGCAATATCGCTGTTGTTCTTTCCTTCGCTGATGCATTTAATAATCTCAATATCTTCTTGCTTGAGGGCATCCAGTATTTGATTGCGCTTTCTTTCGGCTCCGCCCCTCTTACAGGCTGATTCCAGAAGACCCTTGATCTCACCGCTCATGACGTCATAACCCCAATGGACACACTGAATCAACACTTTCAGGCGATCCGGAGGGGTATCCTTCATCAAATAGGCATCCGCACCGTTCATAAAGGCCTTGAGAATGTAATCTATCTCCTCCAGGGAGGTTAGGATAATAACCTTGATGTTCGGATCAAAACCCTTTATCCTCGGAATGGAATCAATCCCATCCAGCACCGGCATTTTTATATCCATTAAAACAACATCCGGTCTTGTCTCTTTGCACATTTCACAGGCCTTAAGGCCATCATGAGCTACCCCAACAACTTCAAAACCTTCGAAGCTTTCCAGGACAATTTTCAGGCTGTCGGTTAAAAGAGTGTGATCATCTGTTATCAATACACGTATCATAACCCAGGCCTCCTGTTCTGTGTGCTTTATTCCATATCCCCAGGATTTTCACCTACCACAGGTTCAAGGTTCAGTTTCTTTATAGTAGCCCGTATTTCCTCAATAACGCTCCGAGTAAATTCCAGCAGCTGATCGTTCATCTTTCTGATCTTCTCATGAAAATCAGGTCCGGGAGTCATCTCGGATTCAAGTTGGGCTACATCCCGGCGAACCCTGCTGATATAGGCATTAGCAGTAGAATTTACCTTGTCAAGAATTCTGGCTCTTTCCTTTTCCATGGCAAGTTGCCCTATGGTCTTTGCAACCTGCTTCCTCCTTTCGAAGGCCAGCTCCAGTTGTCTGTTCTTCCGGGATAATTCCAATTGAAGATCAACCATTTTAGATACATCCCGCAGAGTGATGAGCCTGCCAAATACCTTCCCCCCTATCTGAAGGGTTGAAACCTTGTATTGGAGATGAACAGGGCTTTCATCCTCTATAGTGATCCGTCCTTCTGGAAGGGTCTGGGTGTCATTTAATGCGCCTGCCTCCATGAGTTTAGCCTGTATATCCGTAAGTCTGGCGGATAATTTGACGGTTTTAAGTCCATCATGGATATGAGCAATACGCCCTTTTCTGTCGTGGATAATCACTGCCTCAGAAAACCCCTCAAGCACATTGGTGTGGGATAAGTATTTGGTATCGCTGCTGGTAAAAGGCATGGCTTTTAGGTTAGCTGCTATGGCTCCTAAGAGAATAATCAGATGTAAGTTGTCAAAAACCCTATTCCGCGTTGATAAGTAGAACACTGACAATGCAGCAATACTCAGCAGCAGTAACGCAACAAAGACCGAATTTGCAACCGATTTTCGTCCAAGAGGTTTATAGTATAACATGATCCCCACCGACATCACGATAAAAAGTATCCCCGGCACGATCATATACCAGATGGCATTGCTTTGATATTGCGCCTCAAAAGGTTGGGTGAAGGATATAATGGTGTCCGCCCATCGGCCGCTGAGAAAAAGAAGTAGCACCTGCCCGATGGATAAGAGGTGGACACTTAGGGATATCCTTCTTAACCAGCGCTTTTCTGTATAGAACCCGGTAAAGAGCAGCAGGGATGATTTTATAAGATAAGCGCTGGAAGATTTCATCAGAACAAAGATCCTGAACATGTCCGGTGATGATGTATAAAAAGCAAGCAGGGTGCTGGTTTCATGAACGAACACAAAGATCATCAAATAAAGGAAGGACCGCTTGATCCCCACCGAAGAACCACCGGTCAGCACAAGGGAGCAGGCACAGCCTGACAGGGCTATACATAAGGTTATGAGTATGCTCAATATGAACCTGTCATTTGTGATAAGAAAGCTCATATTTCAAACTCCACCAATTATCGGCAAGTCTTGTCCTTATTTTACTAGTATTATACACTAAGTAACCTCAAGCTACAAAAGCAACCCATGTTATAGTCTGTTGCGGGTTTTCCTGGTCTTGCCTGGCATTGGATATATCCTGAAAATAGGTTGATGCCTGCAAAACAAGTTGAAATCATCCCCCATAACCGATATATTGTAAGCATATCTATCCTGCCTCAAAAGAGGCACGCTCGAAAACAGGCCTCTTTTGGGTTTGTTGGGAGAAGGAATATGGGAAAAGAGATTGAAAGAAAATTTCTTGTGAAGAACCACTCTTACAGGGACGGTGCTTCCTGCAAAACATACCGTCAGGGGTATATTTCCACCCATCCTGCCAGGGTTATCCGGGTCAGAACCGATGGCGAGAAGGGGTACCTGGCTGTGAAAGGCCCTTCCCATGGCGCTGTCCGTTTGGAATACGAGTATGAAATCCCCCTGTCTGACGCTGAGGACATGCTGACAATGATGTGCGAGAAGCCTCTTATCGAAAAACGTCGGTATACTGTCGTCTTCGAAGGCATGACCTGGGAAGTGGATGAGTTCTTCGGTGAGAATCAGAGGCTCTGTATTGCAGAGATAGAGCTCGAACAGGAAGACCAGAGCTTTCCCCTTCCTCCCTGGGTAGACCGGGAGGTGACCCATGATCCCAGATACTACAATGCGAATTTGGTAAAGGCCCCCTATAAAAACTGGAGGCACGAGGAATGATATGTTTCCAGGGATCCCGTAAAACAAGGGCGCATTGCGATAAGACGTCCTCCCCTGTCATTGCGAGGAGCCACCCTCCCCTGTCATTGCGAGGAGTAATGCGACGAAGCAATCTCCAAGATCGCCGCGCTCCACTCTGTTCCGCTCGCGATGACATATTGGTGGATTCACACAGCCTACCTTATTCATTATTTTTCGATTCGAACAGGCACCAAAACAAAGCCGCCTTAATAGTATACTGTTGAGGTGGTGCAAGGTGAACTGCGATTTCATCAAGTCACAGGTGTTGAAGGACACTCTTTATTACAGAAGAATCCCCATGGTCAACATCGATTTGACAATCCCCGCTATTACCGGGAATGATCTTGCCACATCCCGGTTCAACATGTACTACAGACAGCAGGCGAGAGCCAGTTTCAACTATGCAAGAACCCAGCTTTATCCTCAGGCGGTAAAACAGTATCAATACGCTGTATCCCAGAACTTCCCCTTCCATGGCTACGAGCTGGTTCAGACCTTTGATCCCACTTATTGCAAGAAACCCATTATAAGTCTCTATTATGATCTGTATGAATTTACAGGAGGTGCCCACGGAAGCACCACCAGAACCGGAAATACATGGGACATGAGCCGCGGGGTTATTCTCAGGCTCAATGACTTTTTCAAGCCGGGTTACGATTACAGTAAAATCATCCTCAGAACCATTGAAAACGAGGCCAGACGCCGACAGGAAACCGGTCAGGTGCAGTATCTGGATAACCTCACCGAAAACATCGTCAAATACTACGATGACAGGAATTTCTATATCTCAGAGACCGGCATTGTAATATTCTATCCGCTGTATACCATCGCTCCCTACGTTGCCGGGATCCAGACCTTCACCATACCCTGGGTTCTTTTCAGGGATAATCTGATAATTAAGCTGTAGAACAAAAAAAGGGAGGGCTTTCCTCCCTTTATTATTACTCCTCGCTTACGCTTAGTTTTTCAGCCTGATCGGATGTGATCAGCGCATCCAGGATCTCGTCAATGTCCCCGTTCAGAAATTCGTCAATTCTATACAGTGTATAACCGATACGGTGGTCGGTGACGCGCCTTTGAGGATAGTTGTAAGTCCTTATCCGCTCACTCCGATCCCCCGTACCCACCTGTGCTTTCCTGTTCTCAGCCACTTCGCTGCTTTGTTTCTGTCTTTCTATATCGTTCAGCTTAGCCTTGAGTACCCTCATTGCCTTCTCCCTGTTCTTGTGCTGGGAACGCTGATCCTGACAAGTTACGACAATTCCGGTTGGGAGATGTGTGATCCTGATGGCAGAGGATGTCTTGTTGACATGCTGTCCGCCGGCTCCCGATGCCCTGTAGGTATCCACTTCAATGTCGTTCGGGTTGATCTCAATCTCATCCAACTCATCTGCCTCCGGGAGCACAGCGACGGTTACGGTGGAAGTATGTATCCTTCCGCTGGATTCAGTGGCAGGCACCCTTTGAACCCTGTGGACACCGCTTTCAAACTTGAGGCGGCTGTAGGCTCCCTTGCCTTCCACCTCAAAAACAACCTCTTTGAAGCCGCCGATTTCAGTGGGATTGGAATCAAGCAGGTTGACCGCCCAACCCTTATTTTCGGCATAATGAGTATACATCCTCATGAGCACAGCAGCAAAAAGCGCCGCCTCATCACCGCCTGCACCAGCTCTGATCTCCACGATGACATCCTTATCATCATTGGGATCCTTGGGCATGAGCAGGATCTTCAGTTCTCTTTCGGTTCTTTCCATGCCTGAAGAGGCATCCTCCATCTCCTGCTGGATCATCTCCATGAGCTCCGGATCCGGTTTTTCATTCAGCATGGCTCTGGCATCCTCCAGGGCATTTTTGTAACCCTTCCATTCTCTGAATTTCTCAACGATCTCCGAGAGCTCCGAATGCTCCTTCATGAGTTTCATATACAGATTCTGATCGTTGACAACATCGGGCTCAGTCAACCGCATATTCAGTTCTTCAAACCGGTTTTCTATACCTTCAAGCTTCTCAAACATGATTTTCACCTCATGTATCACTCATAAAAAAGTTTGAAAGGGAATGTCTGTTATTTGTATTATACGGGTCAGCCCCTCCTTGATACAAGCTTCTTTTTCAGGCGTTCAACACTGGTATTGGCTATCAGATCCTTCGGAAAACCAACCTCCCGGATAAGGGTGAGGGCTTCATTAAATTCGCCTATATCGGTATGGATATGGGAGTCGGTGTTCACAATAACCGAGGCATTGTGCTTTGCGCAGCCCTCCAGAAGACGGATATAATTTTCTTTAGCATTGGCTCTGAAGGAAATGGGCCTTAGGGAGGAGTTGTTTATTTCAAGGAGAATATCGTATTCTGCTGCTGCCCGGGTAAGCACTTCATAATCAACGGGTATCCTGCTGTCGTCCGGGTGCCCTATAACGTTTACATATTTGTTTTTCATGACCTCCAAATAAACCCTTGTATTCTCCTGGATAGTTCCGGGTCTCAGGCAGGGCATATGAAAACTGGCTATCAAAACATCCATCATTTCCGCATCCAGGTCAGAAATGTCCAGGGATCCATCTGTACCGATTATATTGGCTTCCATACCCTTGAGAATCTCAACATCATAGAGATAGTTGGGAATGACCCTGAGGTTATGAAAATAATAAATATTAGCGCTGCCGGGCATGGCAGGTCCATGATCCGTCATGGCAATAAGCTCCAGACTCTTCATGGAAGCTTCTCTTGCGTATTCATCAAGGGTGCTGTATGCATGTCCGCTTGAAACCGTATGAAAGTGACAATCTGCGACGAGTTTCATCATTATACCTCCTGCTGGCCCGAACCTTTTCGTCCCATAGCCTCGTCATATACTTAATCAATTATACATAACTCCCCAAACCCATGCAAACTGCCAATTATACAAATATAACCCCAGTATTCACAGTAAAACTGGAAAACATATAAGGCAGGAAAGACTGACATGCTGGATACAGATACAAGAAGCTGGACATGGAAACAAAAAAGACCGGGATGCCGGCCTTTTCTTGATACAAATGCATTCGGCAAATAAACCGAAGCTTCTTTGCCGAATGCTATCCAGAAAAAGGAAAGGTTACGGTTTACTCAATCTCAATCCTCTTGGTGCCTTTCGCCTTTTCATCCTTAGGAAGAACAATGGTCAGAATGCCATCCTTGTATGAAGCCTTAACGGCGTCATTCTTAATGTTCTGAATGTGGAAACTGCGCTTGAAGGAACCGGTGGAACGCTCTCTGTAGATATATCCCTCGGATTCCTCATTGACTTCTTTATTGGTATCCACACCAAGCGTCAGGATATCATCCGAAATATCAATGGATATATCTTCCTTACGAACACCCGGTATTTCAGCCTCTAAAATGTACTCATTGTCGTTTTCCTTCACGTCAGCCCTTATGGGAGTTGCAATTGAGGCAACCCTTGAAAAGAACGGATCCCTGAAGAAGTCGCTAAAAAACCGATCCAATCCGAAGAAATCATCTCTTCTGGAAACACCGCTGCCTTTCCTGGAAAAAGGAATCAAACTGAACATAATAACACCTCCATTTTTAACCTAGTCTGCTTTGACCAAAAAGTTTTTATCCAGTTCTTTGATTTTGACTTTCTTTGACCTTCGGTTCTATTTTACCTCCTATTACCTAAATTGATCAAATCCGATTTTGACCTTCTTTGACCTTTAATCTTGCATTATGTACCTCAAATTCCCGTTCTCTCTTGATTTCTTTAATTATCTCCGCTTTTTGCATTTAGTGGAGGATAACATTCTTTCTGCTGGTCCACCTTCTGATATCCTCACCCTTTATAACACCTGCCACTACAAAAGAAGTAGCAATAATGGCAAAGGAGATACCCATGGAAATAAGCAACTGGAGCTTACCACCAACACCCCACAGTCCGGGTATCCGCTTTAGCAGCATGGATATAAGTGCACCAGCCAAAGTAGCTGAAAGCGGCTTAAGAAGCCACTCTCCAATATCCATTGACATACCGGTTATTTTTGATACCTCTAAAAAATTCAGGATTATGGTTATGAGGCTTCCGGCAATTACCCCTACAATATAGGCATCCACTCCCCAAAGGGGGAGGCAAAACCAGACCAGAACGATCCGGGTAATGCTGCCCGTCAGTGTGTTGATCAGGATGGCGGATTCCCGGGACAACCCGTTGAGTATGCCCAACATGGTTTGCTGAAGATACAGAAATACCCCTGTATATGATAACAGGTGCAGTATTCTGCCTACATCCTTTCCCGGAAAGATAAACTCAGCAATCTCATGACTGCATACGGCAAAGAATGATGTAAACACCAACCCCATGGTCAGGGTCAGGCGAATGGACTGTGAGATCTGCCTGTTGGCAACTTGGTACCGGCCCGTGGACACAGCTCCGGCAATGGCAGGAACCAGTGCTGTAGCAAGCGCCATGGGAAGCATGGATGGGAAAAACACAAGGGGAGCAGCCATTCCGTTGAGACGTCCTAAAACCTTGAGGCTTTCCTGGAAAGTCAATCCAAAAAGAACCAGCCTTTGGGGAATAACCAGACTTTCCACTGTGCCCAGAATGGACAGCACCAACCTGTTGGCTGAAATCGGTATTGCGGTCTTAACAAGCCTCCTGGTAAGGGTGCGGGTTCCGGCCTCAGGCTCCTGATTGGTATGGTTTTTAAACCTTTCATATTGAAAAGCGCAAAATACGAAGAAGACATTCACAGTTTCACCCACCATGAGTCCGAGAGTGGCAAGAAGGCACATACTCTCAATTCCCTTGTTGAGAAAATGTGGGTGCATGATCACAACAAAGGCGAGCTTTGACAACTGTTCCGCCACCTGACCGATGGCATTGGGGATCACTTGCTGTTTCCCGTAAAAATAACCTTTATAAGCCGATGCGGCAGCTATGGGCGGAACCAGGCACAGCATCCAAAGGAGGGATGCGCGGGCTCTGAGATCCTTTGCGAAAGCCAGAAGCATGGAGTCCACATTCAGGATCAATATCAGTGAGACCACAATCCCCACTATCAAAACAATCCCGGCAGCCAGCGATGCAATCTTCATACCAGAACGGATCCTGCCGGAGGATGTTTCCTCTGCCACAAATCTGGATACAGCCACCGATATACCGGCCGACAAAACCAGCACCAAAAGAGAATAGATGGGGACAATGAGCTGATAAAGACCCAGTCCTTCCGTGCCGATGCTGTTGGCTATGAAAATCCGATAGAAGAAACCTATGAATTTAACAAGGAAACCTGTTACCGACAATACAGCCGCATTATATTTCAGTGAGCGACGAGCCATTAACAGACTCCTTTATGATTATCTGTCCTTTTAGCTTATGAACCTTTCCATGGTTATATGTGGAAAACAGTAATCTGGACAACCTGATAAAACCCTAACTCATTCCGCGATAAATAGTTCTTTCTATTGCTGAGTTTTTTTGATAGTATTGTTATATAAATTTTGAGTTCCCTAATAGAGGGGAAGGGAGTTGTAATGATGATGTCGAGAAAATTATGGGCTATTTTTCTGGTAATTTGCATGGTGGTTACCTTTGCAGCCTGCGGCGTCAAATCCTCGGACGATGATGGGGACAGCAGCTCAAAGAAAACGTCCAAGGGTGAAAAAGATCTTTTATCAGAACTCGTTGAGGATGACAATGGTGACACGGATTCCAGCCCCAGTGATCAGGACGACCGTGGTATAGGCGGGGATGAGAAAAACAATGACCGGGATGACATTGACAATACCGATACCGGAAACAATGATGGGAATAATTCTGATTATAACCCGCTGGAGGGTCTTGAATCAGTTAAGCTTCCCAGTGGTTACCCTGAGAAAGAATTCCCTTTTTTCCAGGGAACTGTTGTTACCTATGCCATAAGGGAAATCTCCGAAGGAGCCTCAGAATACATTGCTATATGCATTATCCCAGCTACATTGGATGAACTTAGGACGTTTTATGGCAAAATGCTGGAAGATGCTGATAAACAGGACGTGGACGAAGGCTCGAATTACATGTTCCTTACCGGTGATTATTCCGGATACAGATTTGATATAAGCATTGCATCCGACTCAGAAAATAATAATTATTGCTCTGGAACCATTATTCTCAAAGAAATTCCCTCTGCTGATTCAGTTCTCGCTTCCCTACAGAAAGCCGGGTTGCCTGAAGGTTATCCGTCAGACTTATTCCCCATCATGGATCAATCTGCCATATTTGATTCTTCCATGTTCGAGTATGACGGGAGAATAGACTACTATGAAGTATCTGTCTATACAACGCACACCCTTAATGAGGTCGTAACCTATTACGAAGACATTCTTGGAGATATTGAAGATAAGAGTAAATACGTAGGCTCTGATGAATTTGAATTATCCGGATATATGAGCGACCATTATTTCTATATCAGAGGTCTGCTGGCTGAAGATATGGATATAGAATTGACCCATTATTTCATCCGTGTTGACCCCCTTGAGGAATAATCAAAAACTGCTTAACAAAACACATCGCTTTTTCAAAGGGCTGCTCCATGGTGAAGCAGCCCTTTTCCAGCCCTGTGATGGAACCCCGTTTCACCAACCTAATTTATCCAAGTATTCCCAATCATCTTCACAGACATGGGATCAGCGTGTATAATGAAACCTGAAGCTAAAACAAAGGAGTTATTGTGATGTACAAAATCCTGAGAAAGGAAAAACTGAATTCCCAGGTTACACTTCTTGAGATAGATGCACCGTTTGTTGCACGGAAGGCCGAGCCTGGCCAGTTTGTCATATTGCGAGCCCATGAGGAGGGTGAGAGGATCCCCCTCACAATTGCCGATTATGACAGGAACAGGGGCTCTGTGACCATTATTTTTCAGGAGGTCGGCGCCACCACCAGGCTTCTGGGTAATTTTGAAGCAGGGGACAAGCTGGCTGATTTTTGCGGCCCTCTGGGCAACCCGTCCCATTTTGATGGCGTCAGAAAGGCTGCTGTAATAGGGGGCGGTCTGGGTACTGCCATAGCCTATCCCCAAGCCAAGAAGCTGTTTAACATGGGCGTCGATGTGGACGTTATCATAGGTTTTAGAAGCAAGGAGCTCATCATCCTGGAAGAAGAAATGGCCAAGGTGTCCAACAACTTGTATGTCACCACTGATGACGGTTCCAATGGAACCCGGGGCTTTGTCTCCGACATTCTTAAGAAGCGTATTGAGGAGGGTGAAAGGTACGATGTGGTGATTGCCATTGGCCCTCCCATCATGATGAAGGTGGTCTGTGATGTCACAAGACCCCATGGTATCAAGACCATTGTCAGCCTCAACCCCATCATGATTGACGGCACTGGCATGTGCGGAGGATGCCGGGTCACTGTTGGCGGCCAAACAAAGTTCGCCTGTGTGGACGGACCCGATTTTGACGGACACCTGGTTGATTTTGAAGAACTCATGAGGCGTCTTTCCATGTACAGGGAACACGAAAAGGAATGCCTGGATCGTCATGAATGCCGACTGGGAGGTGTTCTGGATGGCTAATATGTCCTCTAAGAAGGTTCCAATTCCGGAACAAGATCCCCAGGTCAGGAGCAGAAATTTCTCTGAGGTCTCCCTGGGTTATACTGAGGAAATGGCTGTTGAAGAAGCTCAGCGATGCCTCAACTGCAAGCACAAACCCTGCATGTCTGGATGCCCGGTCAATGTCAGAATCCCCGAGTTTATTACACTGATAGCTGCCGGAGAATTTGAAAAAGCTTACGAAACCATATACGAAACCAACAGTCTTCCAGCCATATGCGGAAGGGTCTGCCCCCAGGAAACCCAATGTGAGCAAAAATGTGTCCGGGGTATCAAGGGCGAACCCGTAGCCATCGGGAGACTGGAGCGTTTTGCTGCCGACTGGTATATGAAAAACATACAAAGAACGGTTGTAAAAACCCCGAGGAACGGGAAAAGGGTGGCTGTGATAGGCTCCGGACCGGCCGGGCTCACCTGTGCTGGAGATCTTGCCAAGATGGGCTATGATGTGACCGTGTTTGAGGCCTTCCACAAGGCCGGGGGTGTACTGGTTTACGGTATACCCGAATTCAGACTCCCCAAGGATCTGGTTAAAAAGGAAATCGAAGCTCTGAAGAACCTTGGTGTGGAGATCCGCACCAATATGGTGATCGGGAAGACGCTGACCATCGACGAACTATTCGAGGAAGGATATGAGGCGGTATTCATCGGTTCAGGAGCAGGACTCCCCACTTTTTTGGGAATACCCGGCGAGAACTTGAACGGAGTCTACTCGGCCAATGAATTTCTCACCAGGATAAACCTTATGAAGGCCTATACGTTTCCCCAATCCGATACCCCTGTGAAGTGCGGCAGGAATGTTGCAGTGGTGGGCGGCGGAAATGTTGCTATGGATGCCGCCAGAAGCGCCAAGCGGCTTGGTGCTGAGAACGTATACATTGTATACAGGCGTTCCGAAAAAGAAATGCCGGCAAGGGTTGAAGAGATCCACCATGCGAAGGAAGAGGGAATTATATTTAAGTTCCTCACCAATCCCTTCCGGATTCTTGGTGACGACAAAGGCTGGGTCTGTGGCATGGAATGTGTGAATATGGATCTTGGTGAGCCCGATGCCTCCGGAAGAAGGCGCCCGGTACCGATTGAGGGGTCTGAGCATGTCATTGATGTTGATATAGCCATTATAGCCATAGGCACCTCGCCCAACCCCCTCATCAGAAGCACTACCTCAGGCCTTGATACCAATAAATGGGGGTGCATCGTAGCCGATGAGAACGGCAGTACCTCCAGGGAGGGTGTCTTTGCAGGGGGAGATGCCGTAACCGGCGCTGCTACCGTAATCCTGGCCATGGGCGCCGGAAAAAACGCCGCAAAGGCCATGGACGAATATATAAAATCAAAGGGTTGAAACAAGGTTTTATGAGGAGATGTCCGAAGGGCATCTCTTTTTTCTTGCACAGACAAGCCGGTCTAAAAGCCGTCTAAAATTTACAGTTCTAAAAGAGTGTTAATCCCCATATAAATTAAACCGGCGGGCTTAAGAGCCGGCCTGCAGATTTTTTGGACAAGCCGATGGGAGATGTGGTGTCTGTGCTGGATGGTTTAATTGGCTTATACGGTCAGCTGGGCGGTATGGGTACAGTCCTGACCTTACTGATCATTGTCATCTTTATTGGTGCGTCCTATGCCAACATCCTGGTAAGGCGCAGGTATATCAGCCTTTCCGAAGAACTAGCGGCTTACTGCGCCGGTGATTTGAAAGCCTTTTCCTCCGATATGCTTCAGTGGATTACCGAAGAATACCGGGAAGCAGCCAAAAACGGCCTCACCAATATCAATACTCTCTCCATCATCCAAACCGGCATTGAGGTCTGTCTGAAGCCATGCATACTGGCAGAACGCCTCCTAAAAAAAACCAATGGGCTTCTCATCACCACCGGACTGTTTGGAACCTTTATCGGGCTGACCTACGCGGTGGGAAATATGGGCGATATCATGTCCAGCACAAACGCCGACACCCTGATGCGGGAAACCGGTGCCGACATACTGGCGCTTCTCATATCATCCTTCCAGGGTATGGCTGTTGCCTTTGTGACAAGCCTTTTTGGGACAGGCTTCTCCATCCTTTTCATGATCATGTCCTCCCTGTTCAGTGCAGCAGGTGCAAAAGATTTGCTCATCACCCAACTGGAAGAATATCTGGATGTAAAGGTAGCCTCAGAGGCTATGGAAGATCTGCGCCTGAAAGAGAAAAAGGATGAGGATCTTGCCAGGAAGACAACACAGACTTTGACCGAAGCCATTCATATCTTCGAAAAGGTGGTTTCAGATTTCTCAAACAGCCTTAAAGGCATTAAAAACTTTAACGAGGATCTTTCGGCAAATATCAATCAGATCCAGGCCAGTTCGGGATTTCTCTGCACCTCTCTTGACAGGACTTCGGAAACCGTTTACGAAAGCGGTGTAAGGATCGACAGATGCGCAATTACGTTGGAGGCCATATCCGATGAAATACAGTCCAGCAACCAGCGGCTGGAAAACATGGCTTCGGTTATCTCCCAGCTCAGGCTCAGCCTGGATGATTCCCGTAAAGACCGGGAAGTCTTTCTTAAAACCGTTCATGAAATACCGGACAAGCTGCTAAACTACCATGAGGCCGCTGTAGCCAGTGTCGACAGAAAGCAGGTGAACTCATGAGGCTTTCCAGAGCAAGGCAGAAAACCGAAGAAGAATCCTTCTGGCCGTCCTTTACCGATGTAATGTCCTCTCTGGTATTCGTCCTTTTTTTCTGTATCATGATAATGGTCATTCGCCAGATTGTTAATGCCAGTGTGTGGGATGAAAGGCTCCTAAATGCCGACATGGCGCTGACCAGCAAGCAAGAACAGCTGGATGCATTAACCCTGAGCCTGGAATCGGTAAATGAGGAACTGGGTATTAAGATGGGACAGCTGGAAAATCTGGAAAGCACTTTGAGCGACAGGGAATCCGAGATCGATAATCTCAGAAGCCGGTTGGAACAAGACAGGGCCGCCCTTTCTCAAAAGGAGCAGGAACTGGCTGAGGTTAGATCCCAGCTTCAGGAAATATCGCTTCTCCGCCTGAGTATCCTGAGCCAGGTGAAGGATTCAATAGAAAAAGAGCTGGGCTCCGTTCTGTCTGCCGGAGGACAGCCCCTTGTGGATATTGACGATAATGCAAACCTAGTAATCAACAGCAGTCTCCTGTTCGACAAGGGTAGCAGCCGGATATCCCCCAACGGCCAAGTCCTTCTGGAAAAGTTCGCATTGGCCTTTGAAAGGATACTCAGCAACCCGGAAATAAGGATGAATATCGATTCCATAATTATATCCGGGTATGCCGATTCCGATGATACCTTCGACTACAATTACAACCTTTCCTGCCAGCGGGCCGTCGCCGTCGTTGTGGCCATGATGAAGAGCAATCCTGTGCTTGAGACCACCTATGGAGCCTATTTCCAGGCATCGGGCTTTTCAGAATTCAGACCTGTGGCATTAGGGGATGACGAAGCCGCCAAGAGCAAGAACAGGCGTATTGAGATCTCCATAAATATCAAGGATTCCAATATCCAGAAGATCATCACTGATTATATGTCAGGGCGGTAGTTATGATGGCCTGCAAGAAATGACAGGCCTTCTCCATGTCTGATATCCTGATCCTTTCCTCTGTGCTGTGAACCCTGTCCATGCCAACACTGATGTCCACGGCCGGTATCCCGTATCCGTTTATCACATTGGTATCGCTTCCGCCCCCTGTTGCGTGAAGGTTCAGTGGAAGGCCTGCTTTCTGTGCTGCATCCTTCAGCAGGCAGATTATGGGACTGGACTCTTCCAGATCATATCCGGGATACATGCGCTCAACTTCTATCTCAACGCGGCCTCCCTGCTTTTCGGTTACTTCCCTGATATGATCCAGGATTTCTTTGGTATACTGCTCCAGGCGATCCTCATGGATGGAACGAACCTCTCCCTCAACAGTGCAGGTTTCGCTCACAATATTTCGGGCTATGCCGCCACTGATGATGCCTATGTTGGAGGTGCTTACCTCATCTATGCGTCCCATATGGGGCATCCCTGACAGAGCCCTGGAGGCCAGAATAATGGCGTTTAATCCCTTTTCAGGCTCAAGCCCCGCATGGGCTGCACGCCCTTTGAAGGTTGCCTTGAACCGGTTGTAGAACGGCGCTTTGATGGCGGCAGTGGCTATTGGCCCTTCGTCGTCCAGAATAAAGGCATAATCGGCAGGTATCTTGCTGATGTCCAGGTTCCTTGCACCGAACAGGCCCCCCTCCTCAGCTACAGTAAACACCAGGTACAGATCACCATGGGATATTCCATCCTCTTTAAGGGAGTCTATGGTTTCAAGAATAACAGCAATCCCTGCTGCATCGTCACCCCCCAATACGGTGGTTCCATCGGATCGGATCAGATCCCCGTCAACCACGGGCTTCTTGCCGATACCCGGATCCACTGTATCCATATGAGCCATGAGGAGCAATACTGGCTTACCGGGTATTCCCGGCACACGGCAGATGACATTTCCCGCATCACCGCCAATCTTGGATCCCGTATCATCTTCATATGGCTCAAGACCCATCTCCCTGAGCCTTCTCAGAAGGTGATCGGCCATATCCCTTTCCTTCTTACTCAAACTATCAATTCTAACCAACTCAAGAAAACTTTCTGTGAGCCTGTCCCTGTTTATCAATTCGAATCATCCTTTCCCATGCTCTGGAATCCGTTATAGGCAGGCGTATCACTACTCTTCCCACATCATTTTACGCCGGTAGATCCAAAACCGCCGCCACGATCCCCGCCGATTTCCTTCACCGAATCCACAACGGAAAGCCGCATCCGCGGCACCTTAGCAAGCACCAGTTGGGCAATCCTGTCGCCTTTTTTGATAATGTATGTCCCCTGGCGGTTCCCCTTTGTGCTTACCGGCAGTGGCTCCCCGTCATCCGGAGTATTTCCGACCGATGTGTTGTTCATAATAATGCCCAGCTCATCCCGGTATCCGGCGTCTATGGTTCCCGGAGAATTGGCAATCCTGAGAGGTGTATTGAAGCTGATGCCGCTCCTGGGTCTTACCTGTATCTCGTAACCCTCGGGTATGGCCAGTTTCAATCCGGTGGGCACGATAGCCGTCTCCCCCGGACGGATAGTGGTATCACAAGCCGCGCACACGTCCATCCCCGCATCCCAGGGATTGGCGTAGGCGGGAAGCGTAACCCCTTCTCTCATTATTTCAACAAAAACCTCTATTTCCCCCATAAGTTCACTCCTCCATAAAATCTCTTTAAGTGTCATGGCTATACGCCCCTGAACCAGTGTCCCTTGCTTGTGCCCCTGTCCAGCATCCTATCCAGAGCCTCCTTCTCCTTGTGCCCCAAGACCGGAGAGGGGTCGGTGAGCCGCTTATAAAACCACTCCGACACAGCCCTTATAGTTTCGGGTTTCTCATCGGTAAAGACCATCCTGAAGCGCTTAATGCTGCTTTCGCCAAACCTGTCCAGCTGATCCATAAAAACTGGTTCAGGACTGAACAGCCGGGTTCTGCCTGTTTTTGAATCCCTCATATAGGGAAACAGCTTCTTTTTCCTGTCCCTCAATAAGCCCATGGACGCATCACAGTCACCGCACTTAAGCCCGCATCCTCCTAAAACACTGGAAGGGCAGTATTCCAGGGTCATCAGCTGAACCCTTCCGTAAACCTGAGCTTCCAGCATCATCCCACGGGAATCAAGTCTTACTGCCTCATCCAGCCTGAGTTCAGGAGAAATGGATGCAGAAGATGCTCCCCAACCCTCCACCATGGCAAGGGTCCAGGAGTTGAACAGGTTCATGGAATAATCGGCGTGAATACTGAAGATTCCGCGGTATTTCTGCAGCATCTGCATGGTGCCGGGATTGGCAGCAGCAACTCCATGGATAATCTCCTTCAGGTCATTCAGGGCGCCTAAAAGGTCTTCCAGTTCCGCTTCTCTTATTATATTGGGTGTCCAGATGAAAACCTCACCCCGGAAGGTTTCTCTGATGGATTCAAGCTCACTTTTCGACATCATCGGAAGGTAAATGCGGAAAACCATTCTGTCATAACCTGCCGGCAACTGAGGTTTCGTAAGGAAAAAGGCGGTCAGTGCCGGATCAGGCTCCTGCCGCTTTATCCCCGGGGACGAAAGCGGCGGCAGGTCTTTCAATTCCACCTTTCCACGGATTTTTGCCCGCCTTCGGATCTCTGAAATAGCACCGATGGCTTCCCTCCTCATGGCGTTAAGGGATGATATGGGCAATGTACTGATTCCATCGGTCTCAACCTGAACCCTTTCTACAGTATAGGGGGTATCCCCGGTTTTTCGAAGCTGCCGGAGGATCCTCTCCTCTTCCAGAGCCCGATGCTCCGCTTTTGCTGCCGGATCCCGGGATCTGACTTCAACCCGGTTTCCATTAGGATCCGTAAGCACAAGAGAAGCATGCATTCCTTCCTTGAGATTGAAGTGTGCCTTAAGGGGCACCCGGAAAGCCTCGCCTCTTTCAAAGGACTCCCTGGCTTCAAGCGTCAGTGGTTTTGAATAGGTGCGCCACACCTGGCTCCCTATTTCAGCCCGAACCTTCATATCCCCAACCCAGGGTGAGGTCCTGCCGGGAGCATGGCGTACATGCTCTCCATTTAACACTATGGAACTGACAATGATATCGGGAACACCCCGCTTAAAATCCCAGACCTCAATGCCATCGCCCATATTAAGGGGCTTTTCCAGTTTCACGCGCACAGCGTCCCTCTTAGAGTCTATAACCGTCCCTATCCTAACCCCCCGGTTTTTGGGATGGACTGGATAAACCAGCGTTCTGCAGCTTTTTATGCCTTTAAGATAACCTGTGGAGAATCCCCCTCTATTAAAGATCTGGGCAAGTTTCTCCAGATCATTGTCATCGATACGGTATTCCTCATCGCCATAGGCCTTCAGCCGGTCCAGATATTTTCTGTAAACACCCGTCACCACGGCCACATATTCAGGGGACTTCATCCGTCCTTCGATTTTGAGTGAGGTAACACCAGCATTTTTAAGATCGGGAAGCTGGGCCAATCCCATCAGATCCTTCGGGCTTAAAAGATAGGATTCCTCCGACCATGAGCCATCCTTGAGCCGGATAGACCAGGGGAGCCTGCAGGGCTGGGCACACCTGCCCCTGTTTCCGCTCCTTGATCCTATGAAGCTGCTCATAAGGCACTGACCCGAATAGCTTATACAAAGAGCCCCATGGACAAATACCTCAATCTCAATTCCGGAGTATCTGCACAGATCCTCAATCTCTCCCAGTGTCAGTTCCCTTGCCAGCACCACCCGGCTGATTCCCATCTCTTCACACTGCCTGATACCCATCGAATTTGTAATGGTCATCTGGGTGCTGGCGTGAAGTTTGAGCTCTGGAAGATGGTGATGCAAGAGCCCGGCCAACCCGATATCCTGTACGATAACGGCATCTGCGCCCTTCTCATAAACAAAGCCCGCAAACTGCAGGGCTTCATCCACCTCACTATCCTTGGTGAGCGTATTCAATGTGATATATACTCTGACACCTCGTTCTGCGGCATAACAAAGTGCGGTTTCCAGCAAATCTTTAGTAAAATTATCCGCACCCTGCCTGGCATTAAAGAGCTCTCCGCCCAGGTAGACGGCGTCCGCTCCGTTGGCGACAGCTGCCTTCATGCTTTCGAAGTTTCCTGCCGGCGCAAGGAGCTCTATATTATCATTTTTCTTCAATTCCTTTTTCCTCGGCATCCTCACTGTCTGTTGAATCATCTGTATCGTCTATTGAACCATCTGAGGAATCATCTGTTGGATCCTGCTGAGAGTCATGGTCTTCCGATTCCGTCACATAATCTTCATAGGGCTCTTCTTCCATCGTCTCGTGGGTTAGTATTTCCACTTCCTCTGGTTTTTCCTGATCCTTTTTATACTTATACCTGTATACCGTTGCTCCCTTTTTCTTGGAAGGGGAAGCCTTCTTTTTCTCAAAGAACTTTTTGATGGCATCAACGATATCCACAAATATTTTGGCCTTGGTCAGTATATCCTTCTGAACCGTTTCAACACCCTTTTTAACCGATGTGGATATCTTTCCCACATCCTGTACAACCTTATCGATAGCCTCCATATTGTTTTTAAGTGAATCGGTTATCTTTTCGGCATTGGTGGCGATCTTGGGAAGCTTTTCAATGGTCTGGTTTATATTATCCTTGTTACCATCAATCATGCGATTGACGTTTTTCAGGATCCTTACCAGATTTGAAACTGCCAGTATCAAATAGAAAAGAAGGGCGGCTCCCAAAATAAAAAGAACAATTGCAATAAGTTCTCCCCATGAAATAGGTCTGTCAAACATTATCTGATACCTCCTTCATCAGTATCTCACGGTTTCGCATCGGTTAAGGTGGATAGGGTCTTTCTGACTTCCTTTAGCTCGGTCTCCCTTTTGGTAAGTTCGATCTGGAGCTGGGATTGGATTTCCTTCAGCTTCTCGTTTTCCTGCTTGTACCGGTACACATCTTCCCGCAGTTCCTGAACCTTTTTCTTTAATTCTTTCAGCTCAAACTCTGATTTGTTATAAGCCTCTTTGGCCTTGACCAATTCATCGGCCATGTTGACGGCTGTCAGAACCGAAGCCATGGACGTACTCAGCAAATGGTTCTTGCGGGTGATGTCCCTGAGCTTTCTATCCACCATCAAGGCGATTCTCTGTATGTACTCCGGCGATTCGTTACCGCACAGGACATATTCATTTCCTGCAATCTTTACAGTCACTTTGTTTCTTTCAGCCATTTACAAGTTCAACTCCCAAATTTTATCGCCCGCCGGGGTATCCTCGATTCCCGTTACTGATCATCGGATGATATCATTCCATCCCGTATATGGTGATACAGACCTGCCTTTTAGATTATTATACTATATTTTGTCAAGATAAACATTAAGATGGCAGTCACTCTTAAAGCCTTTAAACAAAACCATGCTGCGATGATCTTATTCCCAGTTAATAGCCATTATTTAATATCTTGTTTCTTGCCATTTCGACAAATTTCGTTTATACTTAACATGACACTGATACCTTAACATACTTTTACCTCCTTTTTAGCACATTTTTATGATATTTGCCTGTTGCTTGATCAACAGGCATTCTTGTTTTCTGAGGACTATATCTCTATCTCATTTTTGTCGTTCAACAGACTTTTTTCTATTTTTTTCTTTAATCTCTGAAGGGCATTATCAATAGATTTCACAGGCTTGTTCAACTGGCGGGCAATATCCTGGTAGGCAATGCCGCCAAGGTACATGGTAAGAACCTGCTTTTCAAACGGGCTCAAAAGTTCCACCATCTTATGTTCTATCACACTGTAGTCTTCCTTGGAGATGAATAATTCCTCCGGGTCAGTGACCGATACCTCCTGGAGCATCTCAATGAGCGTTTTATCCGAACCTTCATCAAAGATCCGTTTGTTCAGTGAAACATAGGAATTCAAGGGAATATGCTTCTGCCTTGTGGCTGTTTTAACGGCTGTTATGATTTGGCGGGTAATGCACATCTCAGCAAACATCCTGAAGGGTATGCTCTTCTCCTCCCTGTAGTCCCGGATGGCCTTAAACAACCCGATCATGCCTTCCTGCACAATATCTTCCCTGTCGGCTCCCACAAGAAAATAGGACCTGGATTTAGCGCGGACAAGGGGTTTGTACTTCTCAATCAGATGCTCCATGCCCCTCTTGCAGCCCTTGCGTATACGGTGTATGATTTCTTCATCCTCAAGGTCTTCCAAATGGGATGTGTGATTTACGTCGGTCTTCAACACTGTTACTCCTCCATTGATCAGGAATTTTGATGCGATTTGGAGATGACAAGAGTTTTCACATTGATGGCAAGCTTGTTCAGATGAATCCCTGCAAAGCGGTCCAATTCCTTACCTATACTGCGCTGTGCCCTCTTTAGGGCATCCATTAAATTATAGCCAAAAACCATAACAACGTCCATATCCACGAACAGGCCATCTGGAGTGTTGTTGCACCGAAACCGTGTTATCTTCTCCATTTCAGGCATTTCCACGATAATATGATTGATCAGCTGGTAGATCGCATAGTCGGAAATTGTGTATTTCCCATAATAACTGAAGGTAGGGCGGACAACCGATTTTTCCCCAATCTTCTGAAATTCGGCTTTACCCTTCCTTTTGAATAGTTGCAGGGGATCCAGGAAATATCCCGAAAACTGTTTCTTTATCTCCATGGCAGGAACCGGGATCACATGTTTGCCCTGCTTTATCCTGGTGTTTCTCGCCTGCTCAATTTCAAGGGGAGTCGCCACATCCTCTATGGTTATCCACTCCTGAATCTCCCCCAGTTCCAGTACCTCTGCAATCCTGCTTATCATTTTGTCGGATGTGCCCAGAATAAGAATCCCACCGGGCTTACGCTCTCTTATAGCCTTTTTTACCTCTTCCCTGTGATCTTCATCCTGGAAAAGGGCAGTTCTGATAGAAGCGATCTTTGAAGGCGCTTTTTTTGCCGATTTGCCGGCGACCACGATATTGCCAAAGATCAGAAGCCCGTCATCAATGATATAATCCAGCCCATTCTCCCGGGACACCCATAATGCCCGATGGCTTTTTCCTGTTCCACTGGAGCCTCTGAAGCCCACAACACGCAAATACTTTCCCTCCCCCGACCTTAACCCGCTGATACCGGTTACCGCGCATATCAAACAACGGTTCTTTAAACCAAACCGCCCCGTCTCATATATTTATTCCCCTGTACTTGCCCCTCCAAACGCATTCCTGACGGTTTTTGGCAGGACAACACCCCTTCACAAGTTGAAAAAGGCCGCTCCCTAAGGAAGCGGCCCCTCTATCTTTACCGGATTAGTGAACTATTGCTTTCTCTGTATCCTTGTCAAAGATATGGATGCGGTCAATATCAAATACAAGCTGGATCTTGTCGCCAGGCTGTACCTTTGATTTCGGGCTGACCCGTGCGGTAAAGTTGACATCGTTCATGACCACATAGAGAAGTGTTTCTGAACCCAGTCTTTCAGTTACCTCAACGTCCGCCTTAAGGGGAGCGCTGGCATGGTTGCCCAGGCTTGAGCCATCATCATGGATATCCTCAGGACGGATTCCGAATGTGATTTCCTTGCCAACATAGCCCTGGTTTTCAAGAGCAGCAGCCTTCTGGGGATTAAGACCCAGAGTGTACTCACCAAATTTAAGCTCAATCTTGTCGCCGTTCTTTTCAACAAGGGCATTGCCAAAGTTCATCTGCGGGCTTCCGATGAATCCTGCAACAAACAGGTTAGCGGGTTCATCATAGAGCTTCTGAGGATTGTCTATCTGCTGGATGAAGCCATCCTTCATAACAACGATGCGTGTACCCATGGTCAGAGCCTCGGTCTGGTCGTGGGTAACGTATATAAATGTGGTGTTGAGTTTTAAGTGGAGCTTACTGATCTCGGTTCTCATCTGAACTCTGAGTTTTGCGTCCAGGTTGGAAAGCGGTTCGTCCATAAGGAATACCTTTGGTTCACGAACAATCGCACGTCCGAGAGCAACACGCTGTCTCTGTCCACCGGAAAGAGCCTTGGGCTTTCTGTCGAGGAGGTGCTCAATGCTGAGAATTCTTGCAGCTTCATGAACTCTTCTCTTGATCTCATCCTTCGGGGTCTTTCTCAGTTTCAGACCAAATGCCATATTGTCGAATACTGTCATATGAGGATACAGAGCGTAGTTCTGGAACACCATGGCGATATCCCTGTCCTTAGGAGCAACATCATTACAAAGCTTGTCCCCTATGTACAGTTCGCCTTCGGTAATCTCCTCAAGCCCTGCAATCATTCTCAGGGTTGTGGTTTTTCCGCAACCTGAAGGTCCAACAAGAATGATAAACTCCTTATCCTCTATGTCGATGTTAAAGTCACTAACAGCTTTTACGCCGCCCGGGAATATCTTGCTGACGTTCTTAAGCCTTACACCTGCCATAAAAAGAAACCTCCTAATATATATTGTGTCGTTTGACCCATACAAACAATCTAGCACGAATAGAATGGTTTAACTAGTTACCTTTTTTACAAAAATGAAAAAAGGCATTTGGCTACTTTGCATAAGGGAAAACAACCAAATTCACCAAAAAGGGCTTAAAAACATGCCTGGAAAATATAGTGTTGAATTTTTATACAGCATTGTTGTATAATTATAAGTCATCAGGGGATCCTGACCGGGTCCACCTGCAGAAACTATTAAGTGAATATCATGTTTATATGCCTATTATATTTCCATTGTCTTTCCATGTAGTATAATAGCCAAGGAGGTATGATCTATGGTAAAGGTAGGTATCATTGGTGCTACCGGCTATGTCGGTGCCGAACTGGTCCGGCTGCTTCACAGAAGAAAGGATATCCGGCTGACCACCGTTGTTTCGAACAGTTTTTCAGGCCAGCCCTTTTCTGATATATACCCTGCTTTTAGGGGCACATTTGATCAGGTATGCGACAAGCTTGACATGGATGCTCTGTGCGAAAAGGCTGATTTCTTTATAACAGCACTTCCCCATGGGGTTTCAACCAATATCACCCGGGAACTGATCAGAAATGGGAAGAGGGTTATTGACCATAGCGCCGATTTCCGATTCAGGGATCCTGCACCTTATGAGAAGGCGTACAAGCTTACCCATGGTGCACCGGAACTTCTGAAAATGTCAGTATACGGGCTTCCCGAGCTCTATCGGGATCAGATCAGGGATGCGGTACTCATAGGGGATCCGGGCTGCTATCCCACCTGTTCCATCCTGGCCATAGCTCCAGCCTTAAAAAATGGTATGATTTCAACAGATAATATCATCATAAATGCCACCTCCGGGGTATCCGGGGCAGGACGCAGGAGCGAGCTTCCCTACTCCTACTGTGAGAGCGATGAGAATTTCAAGGCTTATGGCATTATAAACCACAGGCATACTCCTGAGATCGAACAGGAATTATCCCTCATAGCCGGAAAAAATGTGGAGGTTTCCTTCACACCCCATCTGGCACCCATGAAAAGAGGTATGCTTACCACCATCTATCTGAATCTCACAAAACCTATTCCCTATGACCATATTATGGAGGCATACAGGGAATTCTATAAAAACGAGCCCTTTGTGCGGATACTTCCCCCGGGAACCCTGCCTGAGACCAGGTTTGTAACCGGATCCAACCGCATCGATATCAGTGTGAACCTGGACGAACGGTTCAATCGCCTCATCATCCTGTCGGCCATTGACAACATGGGCAAAGGCTCTGCCGGCCAGGCCGTTCAAGCTCTGAACATCATGGCAGGCTTTGATGAAATTGAAGGGCTTTCGGCTGCGGGAATCTATCTATAAAACCATCCAGGATGGTATTGCATTGGAGGATAGTTATGTTTGACTACACAGAAATTATAAAAAAGGCTGGAATACTGGTTGAGGCTCTTCCCTATATCCAGGCTCTTGCCGGTAAGACAGTGGTGATCAAATACGGTGGAAACGCCATGATAAACGATGAACTTAAAAACTCGGTTATGGAGGATATCACCCTTTTAAAATATATTGGGCTCAACCCGGTAGTGGTTCATGGAGGCGGTCCCGATATATCCAAAGCCCTTAAGAAATTCGGGGTGGAGTCAGAGTTTGTGAACGGCCTGAGAAAAACAGATGCCGCTACCATGGAAGTTGTCCAAATGGTTCTGATGGGTAAAACCAACAAGGAAATCGTTTCCCTTATTAACCAAAAAGGCGGTAAGGCCATAGGCATATGCGGCATTGACGGAATGCTTCTGGAATGCGAAAAGCATGTGGAGATGGTGGACGGAAAACCGGTTGATCTGGGCAATGTGGGCAGGATCACGAAAATAAACACCCGAATTCTGGAGATACTTACCCAGGACGAGTATATCCCGGTGGTGGCGCCCATCGGTACCGATAAGAACGGCCAGAGCTACAATATAAACGCCGACACAGTGGCAGCAGAGCTCGCCGCCGCGCTGAAGGCCGAAAAGCTTATCCTGCTCACCGACGTGGAGGGTGTAAAGTCATCCAGGGATACCGATAAGGTCATCCATGTCATCACCAGCGAAGAGATACACCGGATGATTGAGGAAAAGGCCATTGTAGGAGGAATGATTCCAAAGGTGCTTGGCTGCATACGCGCCCTGGAAGGCGGTGTCGGGCGGTCACATATTATTGATGGAAGAATTCCTCACTGCATACTTCTTGAGATATTCACCAACAAGGGTATCGGAACCATGATAACCCAACAGCTCATACCCTATTATGAAAACGAGAAACTATGACACTGTCGGCACTGATTTGACACTGTTTCCTTAGACATATATAATCCACTCTGTAAAGGTATTTTTTGCTTATTGATTTAGAATGAGGAGGACTTTATAAAATGTTCTACAGGAAAAAACCGGTCGTTCTGGCATCGTCCTTGTTGGCAGTGCTCCTGGCCTTGTCGCTGACAGGCTGCGTAGCTGTCAGAAGCACGAACTCAGGAGATCCGGTCAATCAGCAGATTGATACTGCGGGCACAAATGATACCGATAAAGCTGACAAGAATAGCACAACAGGCAAAAACAGCGCGGATACTCCGAACACGAATGACACTGGCAGGGCTGATGAAGGAAGCACAACAGGTGAAGATGGTGCGGAGGATGAAGTTGGGGCTAACGGTGAAAAAATCTACGAAGATTATAATGAACTGATTCTTGCTTATTATGAAGCTATTAATAACGTGGATGCAGATGCTATGTATGTACTCTTCGATGATGAGTTCCAATCTGAGACTCAGCATATGAAGGATTATGTGGAAGAGCGGATGAAAGTGATGAAGGAATATAACGATGAATGGTTCGGCGGTGATTGGTACAATCGTGTCACAGCAGGGGAACCAGAATTGTTCTGGGATAATATATACTGCATCGAGGTAACTATTGACGGTGAATATTGCGATTACCTGTACATCCAAAAGGAAGCTGATGGCAGGTACTACATTAATGTGGAAACAACCCATTTCTGGCATTAACTTGCGCAAATCCCCGGTTTTAGCCACTAAACCCTCCCGATCAAAACACGGGAGGGTTTTTAACACTATCGAACTATGACCCATGTTTACTTTCCACATACATTGGCTTATAATACCCAATATGATACGACCTTTAATTAAAGGCTAAAGAAGGACAGGGATTAATGTATGGAAGAGAAGGAACGCAGATATAAGAATTTTATTGAGGAAATAATTGAGAATGATCTGGAAACCGGTAAGGTCAAAGAAGTGATCACCCGTTTTCCGCCCGAACCCAACGGCTACCTTCATATCGGCCATACCAAGGCAATGTGCGTGGATTTTGGAATGGCTGAAAAATATGGAGGCAAGTGCAACCTGCGCTTTGATGACACCAATCCCACAAAGGAAGACGTAGAGTATGTGGATGCCATTATAGAGGACATCCGTTGGATGGGCTTTGATTTTGGAGACAGGATCCATTATGGCTCCGACTACAGCGAACAGATCTATCAATACGCTGTCCAGCTTATTAAAAAAGGACTGGCCTATGTAGACGACCTCTCTCCCGATGAGATGCGGGAATACCGTGGAACTCTCACCGAACCGGGAAAGGAAAGCCCCTGCCGCGACAGGAGCATTGAAGAGAACCTTGATCTCTTTACCCGCATGAGAAACGGGGAATTTGAGAGTGGGGAAAAGACCCTGAGAGCCAAAATCGACATGTCCTCCCCCAACCTCAATATGCGTGATCCGGTGATATACAGGATAAAAAAGGAAGCCCATCATCGCACGGGGACCGAATGGTGCATCTATCCCATGTATGACTTTGCCCATCCTCTCCAGGATGCCATTGAGGGAATTACCCATTCCCTGTGTTCCATGGAATATGCGGATCACCGTCCATTGTACGACTGGTTCCTGGAGAAGCTGGAGATTCCCAACCCGCCCCGCCAGTTTGAGTTCTCAAGGCTCAATATCAACTATACCGTTATGAGCAAAAGAAAACTCCGTGAATTGGTTGAGAAGGGCTATGTGGAAGGTTGGGACGACCCAAGAATGCCCACCCTCTGCGGCCTGAGAAGACGAGGTTTTACTCCTGAATCCATCAAAAACTTTATTGAACTCAATGGTGTTTCCAAAACAGTAAGCGTTGCCGATTGGGGCCTTTTGGAGTACTGTGTACGAGAGGATCTGAACAGAAAAGCTGATCGAGTCATGGGGGTTCTGAACCCGCTTCGGGTTATTATTGAGAATTATCCGGAGGATCAGACCGAGGAGTTCGATGTTGAGAACAATCCTGAACGACCTGAAAGAGGAACCCGGAAAGTTCCCTTTTCAAGAGAGATCTTTATTGAACGTGATGATTTTGAGATAAACCCTCCTCCTAAGTACTTCAGGCTCAAGCCCGACGGGGAGGTCAGGTTGAAAAATGCCTATTTCATTAAATGCATAGGATACGAAACCGATGAGAATGGCGAAGTAACACTGGTTCGGGCAACCTATGACCCCGCCTCCCGGGGCGGAGAGTCCCCCGATGGCCGCAAGGTGAGGGGAACCATCCACTGGGTATCAGCCAAGCATGCCCTCGATGCGGAAGTAAGGCTTTATGACAAGCTTTTCTCGGTAGAAAACCCGGATGACACCCCGGAGGGCAGTGATTACAAGGATTATATCAATCCAAAATCACTTGTAATCATCAAGGGTGCAAAGCTGGAACCGTCCCTAAAGGAAGCAATGCCCGGCGACTGTTTCCAGTTCCTGAGATTGGGCTACTTCTGTGTGGATAACAAGGACAGCCGCCCGGAAAACCTGGTCTTCAACAGAACGGTAACCCTTAGGGATACCTGGGCCAAGATTGCTTCAAAGCATGCAAAATAGTGCTTAAGCCCGCTTAGGATAAGGGCAGCAATAGGGTATAAGAGCAATAAAAAAGATTCCATGAGGCAGATTGTGCTAAATGGAATCTTTATTTTTACTATATTCACAGGATCCACATCATTTACTGATTGGTATCCACAAAGATCCTTTCTCCATCCTTGACCATGCCCAGCTTTTCCCGGGCTAACTTCTCTATGCTCTCATCGCTGGATAACTCATCCTTTTGCTTAAGAAGTTCCTGCTTAAGAGCCTTCTCCCTGTCGATGCGCTTTTGAACTTCTTTAATCTCTATCCGGATGGCATACATGTCTCTGGATTGAGAATACACCGTAAAGGCTGTATAGACTAAAGCGACAGCCAGCAGCGGAAATATCCACCATCCTTTTTTTCTCTTGCGCCTTGCAACCACAATGTTCACCCGGCTTTATCCTTGGTAAATCACATGCTCCCTCAAAATTGGGAGACTTTCAATAAAATTATACCACACTGTCATCAAATTGTAACGTATTCCTTATTTCTTGGTCATGACATTTCTAAGGCGTCTCATATCAACCCCAATGTGGTAGGCCTTGATGGCAACCCGGTTGCGGGTCTTGCCCAACAGTTTTTTCCCATTCATCAGAAAACGCCGGGCAACAGGCGTCAAATAGCGAAGAATCTCCCTGACAGGCCACAAAACTGCCTCAAGAAGCTCTGTTAATGTCCACATCACGATCTTGCTGAGAAGGGCATAATAGAGGAACCCGCCAAAGAATATCCCTGAGAAGAAATAGAATCTTGTTTCGCCGCTGCTTATAATATAGGAAGCCAGAAAAACGATGATGGCCGCAACCAGCCAAAACAGGAGGTCTTCTATATGGATGAAGATAGCCGATGTCCTGACAAAGCGCCTTTTGATACGAAAAAGATCATACAGGAACGCCAGTATTACCCCACAAGCCATGGCGCCCGCAACCACAGTCAGTTCATAACCCGCACTTGTGCTCATTCAACGTGCCGCCTTTCTATCTGAAAAGCCCCGAAAAGAAGCCTCCTTTTCTTTGCGGTACTCCCCCGTCCAGGTATTCCATGGCACAGATATCCCCCTCCACATCCAACTCGGATGATTCAACGTTGAGTTTGTTGATATGTAATCCAGCTCCCCGAATAATCAATATCCCGTTTTCTGTATCCAGGATGATGCATTCCTCGTTAAAGCTTTCCACATGCCGAACTCCTGAAACCATGAGCCGCCTTCTGTCCTTTAAAATGATGTTCTGCTGATGTTGCTCAAAGGCTTTCCGGTCATCAACCATAACAGCACCTCCGATAACATGCGCCAGGCTAAGGCACTACATGCCGCCGTTTGATACTATGCGCAGGTTCTTTGGGTTATGCTACCGGGATGGAGTTTGGGGGCGCTCATGACCGGAATAAAAAAGCTTCTGTGCTGGTTACAGAAGCTCGTACATTTCAATGCTCTCTTCTTTTCTGGCATGTTCGGTTACCTTAAGAACCCTCAGCCTGGTGACATTTTGACCAAACCTGATCTCAACGATGTCCCCCACCTTCACCTCGGCTCCCGGCTTTACTGTCCGGCCGTTTATGGACACCTTTTCCCTGCTGCAGGCCTCATTTGCAAGTGTCCTTCTCTTTATTATCCTGCTTACCTTTAAAAACTTATCAATTCGCATCATTGCTGCTCCTTTCACCCTTCAAGTGGAAGCCGCATCGCTTCGTTCCTTCCTTTTGCAGTCATCCCACAGGGCATCCATTTCCTCAAGGGTCATGTCCTCAAGCTTTTTTCCCTGCTGTGCGCTCTGGGTTTCCACATACTCAAACCTCTTGATGAATTTATTGATTGTGGCTGTCAGAGCCAGTTCAGGCTGAACCTTGTAAAACCGGGATACGTTGACCACAGCAAATAGAAGATCACCAAGCTCCTCCTCGATTTCGGCTTTACTTCCACTCTCACAGGCCTTTTTCAGTTCCTGAACCTCTTCCTCCACCTTTTTGAAGGCATCCTCGGGTCTGTCCCAGTCAAAGCCCACCTGAGATGCTTTTTCCTGAACCTTGTAGCTTCTCATAAGTGCAGGAAGATTGCCTGGCACGCCCTTGAGAACCTTAGTCTGGGTTTCCTGACCCTTCTCCTCTTTTTTTATCTCCTCCCATATCCTCATCACATCCTCGGGTGTTTCAGCCTCTTCTTCCCCGAATACATGACGATGGCGGTGGATCATCTTACTGCTGACACCGTGGATGACATCCTCCATGTCAAACTGACCGTTTTCCTTTGCGATCTGGGCATGGAACACCACCTGCAACAGGAGGTCTCCCAGCTCATCACAGAGCATGTCGGGATTTTCGGCGTCTATTGCTTCAAGAACCTCATAGGCCTCCTCAATCAAATACCGTTTGAGGCTCTTGTGGTCCTGCTCCCGATCCCAGGGACATCCTCCCGGGCTTCTGAGCCTGATCATTATATCCAGCAGATCCTTGTAAGCATATTTTTTCATTTCATCCATCTCCAGTGCTTTTCCCGCCCCATCACCTTTGTAGATCACAGGGGCCACAAATCTTTTCAATGCTTCTGGGCACGGCATCCCGGGAATTCTTCCAGTCTCCGCCCTGTTTTCTGTAGTCAAACATTTCGGTAAAATGATTGACCTCCTCCTGCACCCGTTTCAGATGCTGTATCTGAAGGGGGAGCAGGGTCTTTAGAAACTCGGCCTGTTTTCCCTGACCCAGCTCCTTTTTGCTTCCCTGAATCAGAGCTTTCATATGTTTTAGACAGAATCCCTTTGAAGACTCGAACTTTCGTCTGAAATCCCGTTCCTTGAAGAACAGGTAAAGGATAGTCCCAACAAACCTGTCCATATTGTTCCCAATCTTGCTGCAGATGGCACAGGATTTCTCCAGAGCATCCAGGTGGCTGATCATTTCTTCTGAAAATCTTGCGGTGCCGGACACCTTTCCCGACAACCTGCCCACAGCCGTTTCCAGCATACCTTTTTCGCTCTCACTCTCAATTGATTCCGAGTGTTTACGGTACATATTCTCTATGATGGCTTCCTGTTCAGCCAGATGGGTTTCGATAATGAGTCCCAGTCCCAAACGGCTTTGCTGCATATTGTACAGTTTTGTGAAATGATGTGTGCAAAATCCCTTTTTATTGGTCTCTATCCTGCTGTCCGGCTCCATCATGGACGGACCGAGGGTATACTCCAGGGCATCATTCTCCAGCTTCTTTTCACATATGCACAAGGGGCATTCCGAATCCTGTTCAAAAGCCTCGGTTATGGGAATGGTGTAAATTCTCTCCTTCATGAAACAGCCTTACCTTTTCACAAGCAGCACCTCATCTGCTGCTTTAGTATGTAACGCATATAGCATAACATACTATTCTGGAGGTTGGAAGTGAGACTCTCTTCCCCCACCTCATGCATCCAGTACATAAAAATGCGTATTCGGCACGGCCTTGCGATCCGAGAATCCCCATTTGAACCCGGGGAAGTATTTCTGCATCCCTCCGATGGCTGCCGATAGCCTTTCAAGGTAGGGATGGTAGATCTGTGAGACGACCTTCTCATCCTGTATATGATAATACCAGCATAGGTTGAACTCGTAACGGCTGATAATGGAGAGCCCCGAGAAATGGTAAAAGATCAGCGGGACATTGTCCAGAAGAATCTGGCCCCCCTTCCGGGTCACCTTGTAATTTGTGATGTTCCACAGGGCGGCATTGGCTCCAATGGACTCCAGGATATGTACCTTCTTGTACTTGTCAGGCCAATCCTCCACATATCTCTGGTCACCAAACAGCTTACGCTGCGGCTCTTCCTTGATGGGACAATGGGCTATGCATTTTTTTGCCCACTCGTCTATGGCGGCCAGGCTTGTGAGATCCCTTTTGCAGCCCACAAATCCGGTATTATATATTCCGGTGATTTCATAGAAGGGCTCAAAGTCTTTTGCGTTCCTGTGATGGGTCAGATAAAGTGAAGCGGTGGGATTTTCTGCAAACAGGGCGGCAGGATCTCCAAAAAAGAAGAGATCCGCATCAAGATGGGCAAAATAATGGGCGTCCGGAAAAAATTGCATGATATAGTTCAGAAAAACGGGCTTCAAAGTCCAGCAATAGGCATGGAACAAACGGTTGCTTTTAGCTTCCAGAAGGGCTTCATCCTCAATCTCCTGCAGCTGTACCAGTACAAGGTTTTTAAAGGGAATGGCCTTGATCACATCATAAACCTCATCATCCGCGCACAGCACATATAGTTTATAGCCGCCGGCATTTTCCTGAAGGGATGAATTCATTGCCAGGAACTTATACAGATGATCCCTGGAGACAACAGTGGTAAAATGAAAAGCATCCATACGCAAAACACCCCGTCCTTACTATATATAAAGGCCTATCTTAGGTCCCAGCTCAATATTAAGGGTTATCTTCAGCAGATTACGCAGCATCCCGATAAAGTGGACTGCCTTGCCGGCCTCAACCCACTGCCTTGTCTGACGGATGATGAGCGGGATATTGTCGGCGATATTGATTATGACATCTGACGATGGTCCTTTATAGGGCTTGTAGTAACTTCTTCGAATAATGTTAAGCAGCTCAAGGAACACCCTGAGTATCTGGTGGCTCTCCTTCTCTGCCAGCAGCTTATGGATATCTCCTGCCACAAGGTTGATCCTATCGGAGTCGGTCTTCAGTGCCTCCTGCAGGCAGACCATCTGCATATCCAGGAAGTAGATATGATTATACTTCTCGCATATATAGGTGACATTCTCAACCACATCCACCCATGTGAAATTGGCCGGATGTTCCTGATGGCAGCTCATAATATCCTCAGCCATAACAAACCGGCATCCATCCTTGAAGAGCCTGACTCCCAGATCATAGTCCTCATAGCCATACCTGACGATGCCTTCATCAAGCATCCCCACACCCATCACCCTGTCCCTGGGCACCGAAAGGTTGTTGGTTATGAAAAAGCGCCATGGCAGATTATATCCCTCAAGGGAGTTGCCGTACCTTTTCAATACCTGTTTCAGATCCACGATGAATGGAAGATCCAGATCAAAGCTGTACTTTTCATAGCTTCCGTTCAGCACATCAGCCTCGGTTATGAGAGGCATCCTGTCCTGGGGCGGATTGCCGGGTTCCAGTTTATTTCCGGTAATACGCTCAAACCTCGCCATTTGCTCATGGCTGAACCTTTTATAGAAGAAAGAAAAGATGCGCTTCCAAAACAGACCGCAGACAACCAGATCAGACCCCTTCTCATGAGCCTGGATATGTTTTCTTACAAAGTCCCTTGAAGCGATCATGTCGCTGTCATGGAATATGAGAATATCGCCCCGGGCTTCCAATATGCCCTGGTTTCGTCCCCGTGCGATGCCCCGGTTTTCTTCCAGGCGGAGAGTTCTCAACGGGAACCTGGACTTGAAATCCTTTAGCATATCCATAGTGCGATCCTTAGATCCGTTATCCACCACTATTATCTCTACGTCATCACCCTGGTAATCCTGATTATTCAGCGCCACCAGATTCAGATAAAGCCTTTCGCGGGCATTCCAGGAGGGTATGATGATGCTTGCTCTCAATTCTTTTCACTCTCCTTTCGCGCCAGGTCCTGGGCATCGGAATAACCGTCGAACCCGGGATCGATTATGTTAATGTTACGTATGACATTCTGCAGGATGTGAAGGTAGATGGAATAGAAAAAGGGCGGATCCATAGCCTTCTGTTCATGGATCATGATGACCCTGTTGCCGCGCAACACACGAAAACCGCTAAAATGATAGCAGATCAGCCTGTTGCCGCCGGCCTGGATTTTCCCGTCCACAACTGAGTAATGGTAAAGGGCCCGATTCCAGTGCCCGATATTGACACCCGGGGTATGGATTTCACAAACATTGGGGAATTTTGCCGGCATCTCATCCAGGTACTTCTGATCGCCAAAAAGGCCCGCCTCGGGCTTGCTGACACAGGATTTCAGGCAGCTCTTTTTCCACCATTTCAGGCATTCCAGCCCGGTCTCATCCCTCTTGAAACTGATGAACCCTGAATTGTATTTGCCCAGAAGAGCCTGTAGCCTCTTCTTGTTTTCCGGCTCAAGGGAAGGAATGACGATGTCCCCGCGGGATAAGAGCACAGAGCAGTGAGGCTGGTTCTTGAAGATGACTGATGGATCGGAAAAGAAAAAGAGGTCTGCATCCACATAGGTCACCCTGTCAATTTGGGGATCCCGGGAAAACACCGCCTCGATCAGAAGCGGTTTCAGCGTCCAGCAATACTCGTTCATTCTGCGGTTTTTCTTTAGCTGGTTCAGGGATTCGTTTTTAAGCTCACATATATGCAGCAGCCTGATGCGCTGCCAGCCCATCCTGCTGATGAGCCGGTGCGTTTCATCATCCACACACAGCACATAGATGATATGATCTGTTATGACCTCCTGAAGTGAGCAGAACAGGGCAACGGCCTGATAGAGCCTGAACCTGGAAATCACTGTGCAAAAGATATGTTTACTCATCTCAATTCACGCTCCGCGACATGGCCATCCATTCCTTTAAAATATGCACGATACCATTCAACCGTCCTTTTCAGCCCCTCATCAAGACTGTATACGGGAGCCCATCCCAATAGCTCCCTCGCCTTGGATGCGCTGAGGTACTGGTGCCGGATCTCATTTCCTCCCTGATTCAGGATGACCGGTTTAAGGTCTGAATCCATAATCTCAAGTATCCTGTCGACCAGTTCCAGCACCGACAGCTGTACTTCATTGCTGAAATTGAAGGCCTCGCCAAAAAGTCCTTTGCTCTCCATTTTTTCAGCCAGGAGCATATATGCGTTTACCGCATCCCCCACATAGAAGTAATCCCTTATAAAGGTTCCATCGCTGCGTATGACAGGCGCCTCTCCCCTGATAACGCTCCGTATGGTCTGGGGAACAATCCGGTTGAAGTTTGTATCCCCCTCGCCGTATAGATTTCCACAACGGGTTATACAAACAGGAAGTCCATATGTTTCATAATAAGCCTGCGCAATCAGATCGGCACAGCTTTTTGATACATCATAGGGGTGCCTGCCCTGAAGTGGCATATTCTCATGGTAGGGCAAAACTTCCTGATTACCATAGGCCTTGTCGCTGGATGCCACAACAATTCTTTTGACCAGCGGGTTCCTCCTGCAGGCCTCAAGCACATGCCAGGTTCCCCGGATATTAGCCTCAAAGGTGGACATGGGGTTGCGGTTGGCCGTCCCCACTATGGCCTGCGCCCCCACATGGAATACTGTATCAATCTCATATTCGTTCAGAGCCCGTTCAAGGAGGTGATAATCTTCCAGGAAGCCATATACCTGATTTATTTCCGTATCACTTCTGAGAATACCGGTTGACATCGTCCTGTCACGCACAAGACCTGTTACAACTGCTCCTTCTCTCTTTAGAGCCTTCACCAGATGGATTCCCAAAAAGCCAGTACAGCCCGAAACAAAGACTGATCGTCCATTCCAAAAACCGCTCATTTCCACACCCTCCACAGGTCCATGCCGTCCTCGGCCATCTTGTTCATGGTCATAATGTCATAGTAAGTATCACAGGCATACCAGAATCCTTCATGCATATAGACGGCCAGCTGCCCGTCCCTGGAAAGATCCACCAGAGCATTTCTTTCAAGGGTATTGGGCACAACCGCTGACAGATAATCAAACACACCTGGTTCAAAAACAAAAAAACCGCCGTTGATGATACCCTCGCTGGTTTCCTTCTCCACAAAGGAATCCGCAATACCATCCCGGACTGTCATGGTGCCGTACTGGCTTCTCTTATTAATCCCTGTAACAGTAGCAGTAAGGCCTTTTTCCTTATGAAATGCCAATAGTTTCTTTAGATTAATATCCGACAATCCATCCCCATAGGTGGCCATAAAGGTTTCGTTCCCGATATAATCCTTTGCTTTTCTGATCCTGTCCCCGGTCATGGTGTCCAGACCCGTATCCAGAAAAGTAATCTTCCAGTTTTCCGCTTTCTCCAAAAGCGTGATCCGGCTGTTTTCAGTATCAAGGACAAAGCTGTGATTTTTCCAGGGATAATCCATAAAGTACTCCTTGATCCTGTCTCCCCTGTATCCAAGCAGCAGTATAAATTCATCAAAGCCATAATGCTTGTAAAGCTTCATAATATGCCAGAGCATCGGCATGCCGGCTATGGAAATAAGCGGTTTGGGCATATCCCGTGTCAGTTCATGCATCCTCAACCCCCGGCCGCCGCACAGTATTAAAACTTTCATATCCTCCCCCGAAATGATGTCCTAGGTTGTACACATAATCATGATACGCAGGTGTGCAACAAATAGTTCAGGGCAAGCTGGCAGCCGATGCCGGAAAACCCTGTAAAAATGCGGCTATACCGACGAGTTGTTAAAAAATGTCTCATCTATGTAATCATAGCTGTAGCAGTCGTCATATAATACCGTAATGGTCAGTCTCCATTGATTGTTCCTGTCCACCGATTCAGACTGCCTAATCGCGATCACCTGCTTTTTGCTGATGAAACGATTCACCATGGTTTCCAGAGTTCTGACATCTTCCCCGGTAAAAATTTTAATCTTCAAAACAGCCGCCCCCACCACGAACAGCGAAAATCACTCTCTTACTTATTATATTAGGCAGAAACCCGATCATAACCAGATTGTAGAAGCTATATGAAACTGCTGCCCGGCACCTCCCAAATGGGCTGAAATGGTGAAAAAAAAAGCTTGACGGCGTTTGGCGACTTTGCTATACTATAAAAGCGCGTTAACTCGCCGTAATTATGGCGGCGTAGCTCAGGTGGCTAGAGCATGCGGTTCATACCCGCAGTGTCGTTGGTTCAAATCCGACCGCCGCTACCATAAGCGGCCCCATGGTCAAGTGGTTAAGACACGGCCCTTTCAAGGCCGTATCAGGGGTTCGAATCCCCTTGGGGTCACCAAAAAAGAGACTGTCATATGCGACAGTCTCTTTTTATATTATCTATAAGGCTTTGTATCTTGGCTGTTAAGGCATATTCATGCTATAATAGTAAAGAAAGGTCAATGTAAAGGTTATTATGCAGTATTGAACTGCCAAGGTGAAAAAATGGATACTTTTTTCAAATACTGGTTCAAAGGTCTTGAAAATGGACTTTGTAAAATGGATGAGGCAGAACGGGGCAAGCTGCTTAAAGAGTGCGCAGTCGCCTGCTCCCGCTCCCATTCCCTTGCCATGTATCAGGAGGCCTACAATGAATCAAAGGGTTTGGAGGATTTTCTCCAAAACCTGAAGAGACGGTTTCCTGAACTCAATTATGTCATAGGCCGGGACGGCGGAACCGTAGCCATAATATATGATCACTGTGCCTGCGACCTGTATAAAACGGGATGTATGAGTTCCGGTTTTCTTTGCGATTGTTCACGGCACAGCCTGCAATACAACCTGGAATCAGTTATGGGAAAAGGAAAGGTGGAGGTCGTCCTAAAACAATCCATCCTGCGGGGTCAGGATACCTGCATCCTCGAAGTCAGGCTGAAATAGTCGTAAATCCCACAACCCGGTATCAATGAAGGGTTTCATGGGTCATCGGATCCCTCAATACCTATGCGGTTTTCCCGGGCATAGTAAAACAGGTATTGCTGCGCTATGCCTGCCAGCGACCCGAACTTCTTTCTCGCGAAGGCTGCGATCTCTTCATTACTCGTTCCGCTTCCCGGGTACAGGGTAGCCATCACACGCTTTACCCATCTGTCCACCGGGAAGGCATCCGGCATAAGTCCGCTGTACAGTCCGATGCAATCCGCCACTTTCTCGCCCACGCCGTAAAACTTAAGAAGTTCCTGCCTCACACCTTTGGAATCCATGCCGCAAAGTGTGTCAATATCAAGCTCCAGTACCCGCTGGGCTGCACGGATGATATATTTTGACCTGTAACCTGCCCTGATGCATCCCAGGGATTCCTCTGTCTGTGAACTCAGCACCCTTGCTCCCGGGAAGGTATACAGGATGTGTTCCCTGTATGCTACCGGTGTTCCGTAGTTCTCAGCCAGGCACTCAATAATTCTTTTTATTCTTGGAATATTATTATTCTGTGAAATAATAAATGATATGAGGGTCTCATAAAAATCCTGTCTCAGGACTCTTATTCCGGGTGCGAAGGCAATGGCTCTTTCCATAACTGGATCATTCTCAGAAAGCTTCCGTTGGACAGCACCGTAGTCACGGCCCAGATCAAAGTAGCCATGCCAGACATCAACGAACTCGGATGGGCTCATATTATGGAAGATAATATTGCGGCCAGCGTTTTCAGCCTCAACCACCAGTCCCCTCACAATCCCCAGCCAATTTCCATTTTTCAGCCTCTTCCATCTGAAGCACTGCCCGCATTCAAAGGTCTGCTCGAGATCAAAATTCTCCACATTCCTCAATATGATCCGATTTTTTTCATGACGCCATTCCATTTCCATTCCTCGTTGCTATCGTATTTTTTTAAATATTATTCTAGTAAATGCCATGTAAAATTATGCCCGAACCGCCATAACCGCTTAAAAAGACTTCTTGTCCACATGACACCATATATAGTATAATTAAAATGTATCCAATACTTTATTAATATTTTAACATTTATTACGCCGGATTAAACCGTAAAGTGAAAACGGTCAATATACCTCAACTTCCTGAGGAAGGTCTGAATGAATTTAATAAGGGGTATACATCAATGGCTTTACTGTTATTCAAAAACGAGTTCATAGAAATCTCTCGTGACGGCGGATATTTCTATATCAAATCCACCGCTAAGGGGTATTCCTTAGAAGCTTTCAGCAAATTATTGCAAGATTCGTTCCCTCATGTAAAAATAACCAGTTTTTCGGCTATAAGGGACACTCTCACAAAAGCACCCCGAGGCCCTGTGAAATTTGGGCAGGAACGGGAACCCATTGTGATAAATGTATCCTGTGACGAGCTGCGGGCTTACATGACCCTGTATATTCCTGAGAACGAATTGGCACCGCAAAACCGTGTTCAATTGGTAAAGGAAATCGTGGATGCATTGAACAAGGCCGGTGTTGTCTATGGAATCAAATCAGATATTCTCGCCGGAAAGCTTTCCTCGGGTGTGGAGTACCTGATAGCAGAGGGGGTACCGGCAGTTAGCGGAACCGATGCAGAAATCAAGCTCTATGAAGTAGAAGCGCCAAAGCCCCAGGTCTATGATTCCGGTAATGTCAACCACTATGAACTAAATCTCATACATAGGGTGGAAAAAGGTGACTGGCTTGGCGAGAGAAAGGATCCCACCCCCGGCATCCCCGGTAAGAGTGTAAAAGGCGATATAATCCCTCCCATTCCTGGAAGATTATTACCCCTTCTGTATGACCGCACATCGGTCTATGAAGAGTATAAGGACGGTGTAACAACCCTTTACGCCAAAAAAGCCGGCGCTGTGTATTACAAGGGAGACGCCATCGGCGTTTATGATTTTCTTGAAATCAAAGGTGATATAGATTTCTCAACAGGCAACATTGATTTTGATGGCTTTCTCTCTGTGAAAGGAACAGTTGAGGATAATTTTACTGCCGTTTCTTCCAGAGACCTGGAGATCCTGGGGGAGTACGGTGTTGGCGCTGCAGAACAAATAGGCAGCACGGACGGCAGTATATACATAAAGGGCGGTATCGCCGGCAAGGGCAAAACCGTGGTCCGCTGCAAAAAAAATCTCTATGTAAAGTTTCTTTCCGATATCACAGTGGAATGTGACGGGAATGTCTATGTGGGATTCTATTGCATGAACACCAATATAAAGGCTCGGCAGGTCATCGTTGAAGCTCCCCGGGGCAGGATTATCGGCGGAACCATTGATGCGGAAGTCCGCGTGTCGGCTGCTGATATCGGAAACAAGGCCGAGAGCCGTACTGTCATCCGGGTGAGTGGCTTCAACAGGAACAGTCTTAAACTGGAACTGGACGAGAAGACAGCCCGGCTAAAAGAAGCCAGACAAGAACTGACTCAGATCAGGCAGCACATCCGTGTATATTCCTGTTCATCCGATCTTTCAAACAAACAACGAAATAATTATGAAGATCTGAGGAATAAATATTCGGATCTTAAGGATGAGATAAAGACACTTGAGTACGAGATAAAAAACCTGGCGGATGATTTGAAGACACCTGGCGAAGGGGCAATTATTGTGCGAAACAGATGCTATCCGAGGGTAAGGATTGAGATAAAGGGTACCGGCGAGGAGATTACCAATGAAGTAGCCATGACAACCTTTTACTATAAGGATAACACCATCAAAACCAGGTAGGGGGAGACGACTTTGGAATACCAGGATATTCTGGCAAAGATCCAACAGGATGAGAGTAACGACCTAAGCACAGACCTTTATAGATATAACGGGATATTAGAGGCAATCAGCTTTTTTACCAACAGGCTGACTTACGAGCAGATAATCCATGCCTCTTTTGACTTTGTCAACGAACTTCTCACCGTCAATAAATCGGTGCTCTACCTTCTCGAGGGTGATCAGTACAGAAAGGTTAGCAGCAGAAACCTGCCCAATGCTCCCTATACCGTCCCTCAAAATCCCCAACTGAAAAACTTTGCCCTCTATGTGGGTAATGTGGTTAACGGAAGGCAAAACCTTGAGGCGTATTTTACAGCCGACATCCTGAGCAAAACCGAGGCCAGTGTGATGATCCCGCTGATGCTGGAGCACAGCCTTAATGGTTTCATTCTGTTGTCCGGCAGGGTGACGGCAGATTTCAACGATAATGACGTATCTGTCTCCAGAACCCTCATGAACCTCTTTAATAATGCCCTTGAAAGCAATAGCAGACTAATGGAGCTCCAGACAGCCAATCGTGAGCTGGATGAAAAGATATTCAGCCTGTTCGCCATAAACCAGTCTGCCAAGGCTATGCTCACCGAACACCGGCTTGATGAACTGAACCAACTGGCGGTGGATGTTTTCTCAGAACTCACCTTAAGTGCCAACACTGCATTCTTTCTATACGACACAAAATCTGAAAAGTATGCACTCAAGGCATACAGGGATGTCTTTCATGCGGGCAGTACGACCCCGCCCATCTATCTTACACTAAGACCCGAAGCAACGGCGATTATGGGCAGACAAATAGTGAATGCTACTGATGAAAGCGACGCAGAGTACTTCTCCTCCCTCTTTGAGGAGGGCATTGCGCCATTGGAGGCTTTAAAAGCCAGGTACATCGTTTTCATATTCGGCAGGGGCAACGAGATCCTGGGTTTTGTGACCCTGGGCGATACCATATCGGGAACTGATTATAAAAAAAGCACCTTTGAATTGGTGGACAGCCTGGCCTCCTACACCTATATTGCCCTGTCCAATGCCATGCTGATCAAGGTGGTCAACGATCAAAAAAAGCTTCTTGAACTGAAGCTCGACAGGCTTATCACACTGAATACTCTCATCAAAAACATCAACAGCGCACAGACCAGTAAGCAGATGATAGACCTGGCTCACGAAACCCTTACGGTTTCTCTGGGGGTTGAAAATGGGATGATTGCTCTGTACCAGCCGGAGAACAGGCAACTTTTGGTTAGTGCAGCTACCGATAATTCTCTTAATGGAACCATCATACCCCTTACTGCCCGGCTGGAGCCCTTGCTGAAGGGCAAGGTCATATTCGAGTCGGATGCCACTCTGGTTTCAGAATACATAGGACATGATATCAGCGATGCCCTGCAGGATAAGGCCGGTTTGTTGGCTATACCGATGTCCCTTGAGCATTATGAGATCCGTCTTATCGGCGTCATTTTCATATTCAGAACCTATAACAGTCTTCTAAGCGAAGAGGAAAACATCCTGACCTTTGAAAGCATTGCAAACCATATGGCTCCATTATTAGATGGATATATAGATCTTGACAGGAAAAAGCAGGAATACATTCCTGACGTGATGAAACAGTTCACACAAGAGCTTAAGGCTCAGATAGAGGAATGCCTGGAATATCATTTTGATCTGGAGATAATTCACTTGGTAGACAAGGATGCAACACCGTTTAACGGGAACAAAATCTGCCGCATGGTATCGGATCTTTTCCAGAATACCTATGCCGTATCCTATGACCACACCTTTGTGGTAATTCAAAATGAGTTCGACTACAACCGCCAGGTACTGGAACGTATTGCCTTTGAGGCAGATGCTTCAGTCGCCTGCTTTAAGCTGTATAAAGATTTCAACTCCTATGAGGAACTTATTGAGCTTCTGAAGTAGTGATCTGAGCCATTCAGCCCGGCTCGACAACACGCTTCATGTTCTTTTCAAACTTTACCCTGGCAATCATAACAGAATGCTTACAGCCCAAGCATTCGATCCGGACATCAGCCCCGGTTCTCAATACCTTCCAAAGCTTGCTGCCGCATGGATGCGGTTTTTTCATCTCCACCGTATCACCTACATTAAACTGCTTGATTACCATCAAATCACCTCTTGCTGCATGATATCGGAAGTGATTCCTTCCCGTCACACCCGTGACGGAATCCATTCATTATGCTGTGCCGGGTTTTCCTGACCCGTCCGGTAAACCAGCCGTGCCACATAAAGAAGGGGCTGTAGCAACGCTGTGGCAACCCCGTCCCGGTTCTAATACTCATCTAAGAGCATTTAAGAGTATGTAGTGCATCATCTGCACAGGAATAAATTTTAATAAAACGGTTCAGCTTTGTAACCTCGAACAATCTGTTTATATCCGGAATCAGACCGCAAAGAATCAGCTGCCCCCCCTTGTCCCGGAACTTCTTGAATGTATCGATAATTATGCCGATACCTCCACTGTTCATATAGGATACCTTCTCCATATCCAAAAGAACGGTCTGAGTCCCCTTTGAGTCACAGAGACTGTCCAGGTGCTCCATGAAATCGTCCTGAGTGGAGATGCGTATCTGACCTTCTATTGACGCAATAACTAATCCATTTTTTTCTGCGATTTTAAAATCCATTGTGCTATTCTCCTTGTCAAAACATAATATTATTACCCTTGACTTCATCTCAATAAACATACATAAATTACTGCTGCGTTTGGATAGAATCAGTTTTTAAGGCTTTGAAGCGGTGCCGGAATGCGTCCGCCCCTCTTGATAAACATTTCTGCCGAAAAGGAATTCACCGGCATTACAGGAGCGCTTCCGAACAGCCCGCCAAACTCCAGTATATCACCCTCCTTCTTCCCCGGAGCGGGAATGATACGAACCGCCGTTGTCTTATGGTTTACAACGCCTATTGCGATCTCATCGGCAATAATGGCAGCTATTATTGAAGCCGGCGTATCGCCTGGTATGGCAATCATATCGAGTCCCACCGAACAAACACAGGTCATGGCCTCAAGTTTTTCCAGGCAAAGGGCTCCTGTATTAACAGCCTCAATCATGCCGGCGTCCTCGCTTACCGGTATGAATGCACCACTGAGTCCGCCCACCTGTGATGAAGCCATCACCCCGCCCTTTTTCACAGCATCATTTAAAAGAGCCAGGGCTGCAGTGGTTCCATGAGCACCGCAGCGCTCAAGGCCCATCGCTTCCAGAATACGAGCCACGCTGTCCCCTATGGCCGGAGTAGGTGCAAGGGAAAGATCCACAATGCCAAAGGGCACATTCAGACGAGCAGAGGCTTCCTGTGCTACCAACTGCCCCATCCGCGTTATTTTGAAGGCCGTTTTCTTGATGGTCTCTGCCAGCAGGCCAAGGTCTGCATCACCTAGAGATTTCACAGCTCCTGAAACCACCCCGGCGCCGCTGACGCCAACATTAATCACGCATTCCGGCTCTCCAATACCATGAAAGGCACCAGCCATGAAGGGATTGTCCTCAGGAGCATTTGCGAAAACTACCAGCTTGGCACAACCAAAGGCTCCCCTGTCCTTTGTTCTTTCAGCGCAATCCTTGATGACTCGTCCCATATCCATTACAGCATCCATATTGATGCCCGCCTTTGTGGTGGCAACATTCACCGAAGAGCAAACACGGTCGGTCACTGCCAGGGCTTCCGGGATGGAGTCAATCAGCATCCTGTCCCCTTTGGTGTATCCTTTGTGAACCATGGCCGAGAAACCACCAATGAGATTCACTCCCACATTGGCCGCCGCACGATCCATTGCCCTGGCAAAGGGCGTATAATCGGTTGCATCACTGCTTTCTGCCACCAAAGCAATGGGTGTCACTGATATCCTTTTATTGATAATAGGGATACCAAAATCACGCTCTATATCCTCACCTGTCTGAACCAGCCTGTCAGCATAACGGCAAATCTTATCATAGATCTTTTGAGTTGCCCGTTCCACGCTCTCGCAGGCACAATCCCTGAGGGATATACCCATGGTAATGGTGCGTATATCAAGATTCTCATGCCTGATCATATTTATGGTTTCTATTATCTCGCTTCTACTGTACATATCTGATCCTCATCCTATATCCTATGCATGCTGTTGAATATCTCTTCTCTTTGGAGGCGGATTTCCACACCCAGTTGAGCCCCGACCTTTTCCAGCTTATCGCCCAGCTTTGAGAACCCGGATTTCATCTTACTGAGATCCACCAGCATGATCATGGTAAAGATATTCTGCATAATGGTTTGGGAGATATCCAGTATATTGATACCTTCCTCGGCCAGTACCCCCGTGACCGATGCGATAATCCCAATACGGTCATGCCCCAATACTGTGATGACTGCCTTCATAAAAACCTCCGCCAATAGCCATGATTTCTTACTTACGGCATAATTATAGCATATCCATGTTTGTTTTTCTCCAGGTTCGCATCAAGAAGATTTTTACATACTGGCGGTAATTTGTCGAAAAAATGGATAAGCTGCTGGCTTGATCGGTGTCATGATTAAGTCGTCCCCGTTCATAGGATAAATTGCACAGTATTTGAAAGAGGAAAATGATTGAACAGGGATTTGAATGTTAGTTTTCCCTTCTGTGTTGGTAAATAATAAGTGAGAAAGCCAACATTGGATTGGAGGTTGATAAGGAACAAGCACCAGGTTTTAGAATACTATGGTAAAGGGGATGATTCCACCTAAAAAGTCAGTTAAATCCTATGAAAGAACGAGGGTGAAACTCTAAGATGCATTACTTTTTGAAACCCTGCTCGCCACACGATAATGAAGGGGCAGGTTAGGCGGATCGGTTAATAAGTGAGAAACCGGTCCGCCTATTATATTCCCCTCTTCGTTATTGAGGTCTGAGATTGCCGCGCTGCACTCCGCTCCGCTCGCAATGACAATAAGGGATCCCGTAAAACAAGGGCGCATTGCGATAAGGCGCGTAAAACTCTCTGTGAGAATGAGATAAGGGCGGCTGCTGTTACTCACCTCAAGTATGTCATTGCGAGGAGCAATGCGACGAAGCAATCTCGTAGATTGCCGCGCTGCACTCCGCTCCGCTCGCAATGACAGTTAATTCAGTTCGTCCAGGGTAAGGTTGAAATTCTCGATGAAATGATCCATGAAATGCTTCAGTTCGGGGGAATCCATCTCCATCAGCCTTTTATGTACAGCAATCCTAGCCTTTTCGAACTCCCCATTGCCCGCCTTGATCTCCTCAATACATTTTATGTAAGCACACAGCCTGTCGGCCGCTTTTACAATCCTTCCCTCTTCGGAATCCTCATCATAAAACAGGATGGGCCTGTATAAGGAAGCCAGGTCATCGGGGAGCATGGAGAGGAGCTTTTCCCTCGATACCATCTCAAGATCGCGGTAAGCCTGGCTTATCTTCGGGTTGTAATACTTGATGGGTGTGGGAAGATCTCCTGTGATGGTCTCATTGCTGTCGTGGTACATGGCTATTACAGCAACCTTTTCAGGGTTTACCGAACCCCCATAATACCTGTTCTTAATAAGGGCGAGAGCGTGGGCGATAATCGCCGCCTGGAGACTGTGTTCCTGAATGTTCTCATGGTTCACATTGCGCATAAGACTCCATCGATAGATATGCTTCATCCGCGAAAGAAACGCGAAAAAGCTGTGTTGTCTGTCCTTGCCATGTTCCATAAGAATTCCCCTCACACACGTTTGATATCGGCTCCAAGCCTCTGCAACTTATTTTCTATGAATTCATAACCCCTGTCAATATGGTGGCTGTCCAGCACCTCTGTTGTTCCTTGGGCCGCCAGCCCGGCCAGAATCAGTGCTGCTCCGGCTCTCAGGTCGGTAGCCCGAACCCGGGCGCCCTCAAGGCTTTCACATCCTTCAATAACAGCTGTACGGGCATCCAGACGTATTTGTGCTCCCATTCTTCTTAGCTCGTTCACATGCATAAAACGATTTTCAAAAATTGTCTCAACAATGACGCTGGTTCCCTGCGCCTTTGCCATCAGGGCCAGAAACTGAGCCTGCATATCCGTGGGGAATCCTGGAAACGGGTGGGTCTTGATATTCAGTGGAGCAGGTCTTGGCACACCCTTTACCCTGATCTCGGAAAGCCCTTCCGAGATCTCCATGCCCGCTTCCAAAAGCTTTGCGGTAACAGGCTTCAGATGCTCGGGCACAACATTTTTAAGGGTTACATCTCCACCAGTTATAGCGGCAGCCGTCATCAGAGTTCCTGCCTCAATCCTGTCGGGCATGATCGCATGCTCAGCACCGTGAACACGATCTACCCCTTCAATGGTGATGGTATCAGTTCCCGCACCCTTGATCCTGGCTCCCATCTTGTTGAGAAAATCAGCCAGATCAACGATTTCCGGCTCCGATGCCGCATTTTCAATGGAGGTGCTGCCCTCAGCCAAAACAGCTCCGATCAACAGGTTTTCTGTTGCTCCCACACTGGGAAAGTCCAGATAAACCCTGGAACCCCTGAGCCTGCCGGTTCTTGCCCTTGCTTCAATATAGCCATTGCCATATTCGATCTGGGCATCCATGGCCTCAAAGCCTTTTACATGCAGATCCACAGGTCTGGTGCCGATGGGGCATCCCCCGGGAAGTGCCACCTTTGCCTTTCCAGCGCGTGTAAGCAATGGCCCTAAGACCAGAAATGAGGCACGCATCCTGCTCACCAGATCATAGGGCGCAGTATGACCGGTAAGTTCCGGGGTGCTGACATACAGCTCCCTTTCCCTGATATTGGCTTCAACCCTGGCGCCCAGACTGGAGATCAGCTCACACATGACCGAAACATCGTCAAGCCCAGGAATATTCTTGATGATACATTCTTCTGCCGTCAGCAGGCAGGCTGAAATTATCGGAAGTATTGCGTTTTTTGAACTGCTGATCTGAACTGTCCCGGAAAGTGGCTTGCCGCCCTTAATCAAGAATGCTCCCATATCTCTACCTTCCATTCTGAAAGCCGGCTCGTAGGCCGGCTTTCCAATATGTACACGCCGGGTGTTCAATTGATCAGCCACACTTTTTATTATCCGATCGCGTGATTAATTCATACGTGGTAAAAGCATGTCAACTTGCCACTACAAATCGCCGCAAATAATCAAAAGCCTTTCAAGCATTTTGAATAATTCGCCATAGGTTATGGTTTCATCCGGGTTAAGATAATTGGTTTGATTTTCCTGAACCACACCGTTTTCAATGGCAAATTTTACATCATCCAGGGCTTTGGGCGATACCCTGTTCAGATTCCGATAATGAGACCAGGCCGATGGATTCTCCGGATTGGCAGGAAGCCTTGTTCTGAACCGGTAATAGGAAACCAAAAAACTGATTGCCTGATCCTTCTGGGCAAAACCTCCGGTGATATCCTGCGCATCCTTGATCATTCCGCTTCTGACAGCCTGGGTAAGGAAATTACCATCATCATAAGAGGCACCCGCAATATCCAGAAGCAGCTTTATAATATCTGCCTGCATCACCGGATCGGTATGGCGGAAGTTCTTATTATTAAGGGAATTTAGGCGATAAACAGCCTGAATTGCTTTTAAACTGTCGGCCACGTCCCGGGGGACAGAGCCCACCGGGGCTGCATTGCGAGTGGCAGCAGCCAGAGCACCTGGTTTTGTCATTTCGCCAGATACCTTGCCATTAGCATAGTCTGTGACTGTTTTTTGCTCGACCCAGGATCTTTCCCTGCTGTCATAGAGATAGGCTCCTATCTCACCTGCCATATAGCTTGTCAGGTTCTGAACCACAAAATCAACACGGATGGGCCGCACCAGGCTGGCAAAGGAGCGTCCGGTGGATGCCGGGCCTATCCTGAATTCGGTGACCGGAGCTACAAGGCTCAGATTGGATGGCGGCGTAAACCCTGTGGCGGGCGATACTGCATCGAGTCTCAGGGTGAAATTGGTGTCCACACCCTTCATTCTGAAATATTCGTCGGTCTGGAGGGTCTGCGGACGGATGAGTATATTGTTTGACGGAAGCTCTATATACAGCTCCTTTTTAAGCTCCGATAGCGCATCGATCAATACAGCCCCCAACTCAAGGCGGACTGTATGAACCCTTCCGGGCGGCCTGGACAAATCAATCCTTACCACATAGCCCTGCATATCCCTTATCTGCTCCGCCATTCTGTGGGCATTTATCCCGGTGGAGCTTGCCGTCCATATACCATCAACAACCCTGGGTGATATCACCAGAACATCACCGGTGGGCACATCATCCAAATCGAAGCCCGAATCATAATCATCCCTGCTCTTGCTGGTAACCACCATGATGGTTCTGGTAGGCTCCGATATGAGTGTGGTTGCGTTGTCCCGGGCATAAAGCCTTGCATAATAGCGCCTGTTGGAGATAAGGGAAGAAACTGTATAGGTATCTCCATTCACCTCAAAACGCCGGGCACTATCAAAGCTACTGTTATCCGAAAACTCAAGGATGTAGGAATATCCCGGCAGGGCTTCCCATACATAGGTGATGCTGTTCTCGGTAACTCCGCCAGGAGCGGCGCTCACACCGAATCCGGTGGGCGGTGGCGGCGGGCTGTAGGCCTCCGTTCTCACGATTACAGGATTTGAGAAGACTGATTCCTTGTTTGTCGCAGGATTTATAGTCTTAATCCAGATAAAGTATTGCGTATCCGGCAAAAGGCCATCCAGTCTGTAGTAGGAGGTTTCCGCCAACTCCTCATAAGTAACTGTTCTGCTGATAGTGGCAGCTTCCAGATCCTCTTCGGTTCCGCAGCGTATTTCATAGTTCATTCCGGGAATGAAGTCCCAAAACAGGTCTACAAAGCTGTCTGCAACTATCCAATGCAGATTCTCAGGAGCAGTTGGGGTGATTGGGTTGATGACCTCGGGTGGTTTTGTATTTATGATGATGGGGTCTGAAGGATTTGAAGGGATCCCGTCATGGTTTTCAATGGTCACCCATACAACATAGGCTGTATTCTCCATCAGCCCGGTGATATCAAATTCAAAGGTCTGATCCTCATGCTCAGGTATGTCCGGAACAGGAACACCCGCCTGGGTTGTTGCAAAATCCTTTAGTATTCCACTCAAATCGCTGTAACTGATATTGGGATCACCAATAAGCTCCACGGCATATTGGTACCTTATCAAATGGGGAACCACTATCCAGCCGGGCTCGTAATTGATGGTTTTCTTCTCCAGCCGGGTGAATTCTTCTTCATCACCGTCAAACATGGATATGTCCATCCAGCGATTATCTTTGAAATAGGCCTCCCAACTCTTCTTCAGATGAAGAGTAGCACTGGTCAGGGTAATGCTTTCCTGATCCACCCCAAAAGGCGGTGCCGAAGGCGCTTCAGGAATTCTATCGGCACCGGTGTCCGGCTTGGTGATAATAACCTTGACCGATAAGTCGGAAACAAACTCCTTGGGAGTGTATACCACCAATCCTCCCCTTCGCTCTTCCACCGGATAATACTTCTTGGCCCGTATCACAAAATAATAGATGGAGTGGGAGTTAAGGCCAGTTAAATCGTATCTGTAACCAAGTATGGAACGTTCAGGAACCGGGTTTTTTGCCTTAATTTCATTGGCTCCACCCATACTGATATCAGAAGCGATCTTAAACTCTTCCGGAGGCGACTCCACATAACGGATGTCGTCCACAAGATAGATATCATATACGATATCCCTGTCGATATAATCGTCACCAATTCCCTCGCCGTTATAGGGAACCTTCCACATTACCGTTGCGCTGTGGGGAGTCAGATTCTCATCATAGGAGAGCTCCGCATCGGGATAAAAACTATCAACAATTTCAGGCGCTTCTGGCCTGTGGGGAATCATCTCCTTGAGCTCCACCCTGGTACTTGAGTCGAAATAAATATCAACCTGGCTGCTGTCGGCAGAACGTGCGTAGGCCACAACACTGAAACTGTAAGGAGTTTTATCATCCTTGGGAATAATAATCCGGTAGCTGTTTGTATTGGGCAATATGTATTGAGCAGGATTATCATCGGTCTCGTGACTATACCGGTAAAGGATATAGTCGATCCTGTCCACCCTGAACTCATCCTCGTCAAGGACGATGGGATCCCATGAAAGATTCCATATGGTATCGCCTTCCGGTGTATAGCCGATTCGGGATGCTCTGAGCAATATGCTGGTGTTTACAGAGATCACGGGTATCCTCTCAGAGGGCGTTACCACTGTGTTGCTGTCCGGAATGGGTACAACCTTGATGGAATACCTTCTGCCTGGGTGGGCGCCCGTGTAGGTGAACTCCAGTTTCCCCTCGGTGGCGTTAACGGTAACGGGGGGAGATCCAGGCTCACCAATCCTCGAACCTATGATACGCTCTGTGTGGGAGATGCTTCCAATCGCATCCGAGCTGATGTCGGAAATCAGGATCTCATAATTAATTCGCCCGTCCGCATCCCATACATCATCCCATATAATCCTGATGTGGTTGGTACCGGGCACAAGTTTCACTTCAGTACGAACACCGGTGAGGAATTTAATCATGTTAGATCTTTGGGATGAAATGCGGTAGCCTGTGTTTGGAATCATACAGGACGCTGTTAAATTGGATTCATATATATGGCCGGGCTTCAGGCCGTTCGGATTGGTCTCTGAGTCGAAGCCATCACTGATGCCCAAACTCCTTTGACTCCCGGGCATAGTAACCTGTATCGCGTTTGGGATCCGCCTCCCGGTTCCATATTCTATCTCATGGAAGCTGGCTGTTATCTGCTCTTCACTGGAACCTGAAGGAAATCCATCGTGCTGCCAGCTAAGATCTGCGTACCATTCTCCATTTTCATCATAGCCTATATCATCCAGCCTGTAGTTCTTGGGGGAATCTACGATGGCAGTATCAGCAAAGGCAGCATTCCCGGTATATAAGGTCAGCAGCATGATCAAAACCATGAATCGTGAAATATGCTTATTAAGTACTGATCTTTTTCTCATACGCATTCAGCTCCATTCCATATTCGGTAAATGCAACCATCTGGAAGCCATCTATATTTCGCCAACCTCTTCCAGCACCTTTGATATCATATCCAGAACCTGTCCTATGGTGCTCCTGCCCGTAGCATCAAACTCATAATTCTTTAAAGGCGCAAGCCCCAGATCTATCCCGAGAACAACATAACGGTACAATCTGGTGCTGATCTGAGCCGCATTGGATATTACAATGGTTTTTGAAGGCTGCAGCATGGACAGGGGTATTCCTGACTTCTCACAGTAGAGCATGACCGCTAAGGACACCGAGCTTTGGTTCTCCATATAGCCCGTCAGCTCCTTCACTCCCAGAACATCTCCGATTCCAAGGGCAATAACCTTTTGATTGGGTGTCAGCCCGGTCAGTTCATTCTCCCTCCCGGTGATGACTGCATAGAGCATAACCGCCTGCTGCCCCGTCATGGGATCACCAGGATAGATGGTGGTATTTCCGAAGACCTTTGTAAGATCATACTTGCTCCCTAAAGCACCGATGACGCCTTCATGGGAGCTTCCGGGGCTTACCGAAACGCTGGACCTGGCCAATACCGCATACTCTCCGGGAGCATCTGCCCGGAACAGAACATACTGCATGACATAGCCCTTGGCTCCGGAAACCTCGCCCCAGCCTTTTGAGTTATAATTGACATAGGGAAGGATGAGCCCGGCCTCAGGCTGATATTCGATTCTGAGTCCCACCCTTCCCGGAAAAGCATGTATGGATTTGTTGACAACTATACCGGCAGACCGGCCGCTGCCTCCATCCAATATATCCTTCAGATACCAGGACAGTTCAGTCTCTATACTCTTCATGATTTCTTTTATCATATCCTTTAGTTCGGTATGGGAGCGGTAGCTGTACCTCTCCAGTTGACCCAGCACCCTGGCCATTTCCCTGTCAAAAATCCCATAGTTGAAAGGACCTGAAGCTTCAGGATTCACCAGTATATCATAAATTATGGTACCAAGCTCGGCATAGGTATACTTAGAGCCTACCGCATGTATGCTCAAATCATATACCCTGGAAACCAGCTTTGTGCCCTGTGGGAGGGGCTCACTGGATTTTGATACCCGCTGGACACGCAGGCACAGCATGGCCTCCTTTGCTCCGCCGCCTTGTCCCTGCAGTTTCAGATCGCTTATGTCAATACTCCCCCTGTTTATGGTCAGTTCAGTACCGGACAGCTTAAGGTTCAGTCGCGAATCGTTGCTCTCAATGGTTTCCAGTACTCTTTGGGGCACCAGAATCTCGTAGCTTTCAGCATTGGGCAGTTCACCTGAAAAGTCAATGGTTACAGTCATACCTGGAGATGCCTGTAAAAGACCCGATACCATATCACCCTTTACCAACGCCCGTACTTTAGAAGTGCTTCTTGAGTCAACCAACCAATACAGCTTCTGAAGGAGCTGATCGGCCTCCATGTTGTATACATCTTCCAAATCGTCTTTTTTTCTGTCCTTGTCATAATCATCCTGGCTAAAGTCAGTACGGACACTGACAGGGCCTACCCGAAGGGATTCTCCGTATTTGTCCTCTGCCTTGTTCTTAGCCCACAGCCTTACATAATAGAGGGTATTGGTTTCAAGAGGCCTGTGGCTTTCAAGACCTCTTTCATCCTGAACAGGTCTTCTGGAAATGAGGGCATAATAGACATATTTGTTGACGGCTCCTTCCCTCACAAATGCATTGGTCTTTTCCCTATAAAACACCATTTGGCTGCCATCGGGCAGCTCATACCCATAGTGTACGAGCTCGGTCAGTTCCTTATAGACTGTTTCATGTTCGCTGCGAAGCTCCAGGAAATAATCGTAGAGCTCCTCGCCCACCCATCGAACCTCAATCTCGCTGAAGGTATCCCTTGTTTTGACCGGGATCGGTTCTCCCCGGCTGTCACCCCAGTAACCGCCGTCTTCATCGTAGTCGTACCATTCCTCTCCCGCTTTGTTATACAGCCTGAAGTGATACAAGGTATCGGGTTCCAGGTTATATACCCTGAAATAGTATGTGGTGCCGTCCTTCACCACTGTGTATTGGGAGCGGAGTAGCTTTGTGTATGCAGAGTCAGGCTGTCCGCGCTTTTTCATGTACACTTCCATGGAATCTGCATCGGTTCCGCGGGTGTCACATTCTACATTAAAGCCCACTTGCAGATCTCTTACCACCTCAAAGTATTCTGGCGCCTTTACCATTCTGGTGGTAACAGGAAGCGTCACCCAGTCGCTCGGCTCTCCTTTTCCATCCTTCCGTACAGTACGCAGGCTGAAGAAATAAATATTATTTGGCCTGAGGAAACCTTCTCCGATGGGCATTATGATCTGATTGTTGTCATCAATGCTGAAGCCGTATGCCTCAAGCCTGGGGTTTTCAGGATCAATTACTATTACACCGCCGGAAGCAATGCTTTCATAGCTTTCAATAAGCCACTTATTGTATTCATCATCAGCAAAGTTTTCGGTATCGCCATTCACTGTACAGATCAATTCGTATATCACATCATTTTCCCTGTGCCTCCATGTCAAATCCGCCCGGGCATCGGTTATCCTCTCTTCACCATTCTCGTCTTTTGCAATGGCAAAGTCGGTAGGCGCACTGGGTTTTCTCGTGATATCGTCAATATCCTTAGGCGCAATCTTGGGTGTGGTAAAAGCCTTGATGGGAGAAAAATCGGACCACGCAACCAGCTTGCCATTAGGATTTGGGTCTGCAGGTTTGTCTTCAGAATCCTCATATGGTGCATACAGGTTTACCATCACCTTGAAATAATAAGTCGTGTTGGGCTTTAAACCCGCGTCCTGGCTGTCAATGAATACAGGTACCGGATCTGTCTCGGCAAAGCCCGGAGCATCGTAATTGAAGGATTCTCTTGTTATATATTCATCTTCAAAGGAAGGACTCTGGCTGATATGGATCACATATTCCAGTATCCTGTCTTCCAGCATGCTTGTATAGCGCTGCCAGTCGGTTTTGGTCAGCACTCGGTCCATTTTAACCCAGATTCCTGCAAGGTCAATGGTTTCATTTTCTTCGTCAATGTCAAGCTTTTCCTCTATATCTTTTATGCTGGGTACGGGGACGGCCTTTTTATCCAAAGGCAGTGTTGTAAAGCTCACAACAGGTGAGAGGTATGACAGCCTGATCCTCAAATCATCCGAGACACCTTCTGCCCATCTGATATCCCCATTATCCTTATAACGGGATGTGAAGATCTGCATATAGTAAATGGTGTTGGGTACCAAAAAGTCAGGATAATCTCCATCCCTGCCATCTTCGTTAAGATCCGCATCGTTTTCAAAATAAATGTCGGAATCTAGAGTATAATCCCAGAACAGCCTATCTCCGGGAATGAACTGATTTCCATCTGATCCCGAATCCATATCCACAATCAACCGATCCGGGTTTCTGGGATCCCATGTCAGGTTTTTCTTTCCGATAACCAGCACCCTTTTTTGCTTTACCGGCATATAGATCTGGATATTTTCCTGACCGATCTCTCTTCTTTCTCCGTCCTCAATAGCTGCATCCGGGCGATAGGAGCTCAGCAGAACATGGAAGGTATACTCTATATCCTCCTTATCCACTGAGGTGTCCTCATATCCGCCGTACGGAGCCTGCTGGAAAGCTTCCCATTTTCCATCATCGCGAAGTTGTTTCCAGGCCAGGGGCGCATCAAATGAAATATTCAGATCACTCAAGAGAAGCTCGGTTCCATATTCTGCGCCGCCCACATCAACAACCGTTACATTTTTCTTTCTGGTATCCCCTACCGAGGCTTCAATGTTCTTTGGCAGAGGTGGGGGCGCATCAATGGAGATCTCATCAAGAAAACTGGATCTCAGGTTCAAAGATGCACCTAGGGGACGGTTCGAGTCCTTGTTTGCAAAGAACACCACCGCTATATAATCGCCCGGTCCGAAGGGTACTATCTCCGCCACCTTGTCAGCGTAGGGGTCAATCCATTTTATCCTTGGCCACTTATGGATATCATGATATATCAGGTTGGGGTTTGTGTCATATTGTATCTGGTAGAACAGTTCGGGATAGTTTCCGTTTCTGATCTCGTCGAATTCTACCATGATCATGTCTTCATCAACTTTTTTAATCCTGAACTCTATGGGTGTATAGATGGAAGATGGATTTGAAAAATCAATGCCGGTAGTGTCTATGTCTTCATTCTTAACTGAAAACGAAGCGCTGGCGGTCTTAAGTCCAATACGGTCCAGCGCTATTGGTTCGCCAACTCCCCTTTTTTTAAAATCAAACCTTATCCGTGTATTCTCATATTCGGTTCCCGGCTCAATACCATTACTCCTGTCCAGAATAACAGAGACTTCATGTTTTGTGGTGTTATAGATAATCGGTTCATTCAGCGTCTCCTGTGTATTCCCGCTAAAACAGGACCAATCATCGTTGTAAACCATTGCGCGGGAATATGAATTATTGCTGCCCCTGCCCACATTCATATCAATATGGAAACGAACCTCATCGATGTCAGCTCCGAAAACACCTCCAAGGATACCCT
>FZPS01000044.1_pt40 | contig 141464 bp, 153 predicted proteins | sample 1817821 | NCBI WGS metagenome assembly FZPS01 (sample SAMEA104158645, study PRJEB21678) | metagenome | place: Germany | collected 2015-04-21
GTGGAGCCACGCTGGGGGCGTTTTCCAGGGAGGAGCCCCTCACGCCGGAGCATTTTGAAATGCTGGTGATAGCTGAGAAGTGATCGCTCCCTTGAAGCGCGATAAGTCGCCGTTTGGCGGCCTTTTCTTGAAATGGATCTGCTTGGGCTGCTGTGTTAGAATCAGGTTAAGAGTTGATTGGGGGGTGTATCCATGAAGCAGTGGTATGAAACTCTGTTTGAGAATTACGCAGAGGGATATGACAAAGAGCCCTTTACCCAAGGAACCAAAGGCGAATGCGACTTCATCGAACGGGAATTGAACTTCGATAAGTCGCTAAAGATCATCGACGTGGGCTGCGGTACGGGCCGGCATGCCATTGAGCTCAGCAAGAGAGGTTATTCTGTCACAGGCATCGATCTCTCCGAGGCTCAGCTGAGAAGGGCCAGGGAAAAGGCGGAGAAGGAGAATCTGAAGGTAGAGTTCTTGCGGCATGATGCACGGTGCCTGCCCTTTGAAGCCCAGTTTGACGCGGCCATCATGCTTTGTGAAGGCGCCTTTCCCTTGATGGAAACCGATGAGATGAATTTCGAGATCTTGAGAAATGTCACCAAGGCCCTAAAACCGCGGGCCAAGTTCATCTTCACCACTTTGAGTGGCCTTTACCAGTTGTTCCAGTTCATGGACAGGTACCGCCAGTCGAGTGGGGAACAGCAGGCGGCGGCTGCAGGCACCCATTTCGATCCGCTCACCATGAGGGAAAGCTCTATTCTGACCTTTATCGATGATGACGGCAACAAGAAGGAAGTCCAGGTTAACGAACGCTACTACCTACCCTCTGAGATCATCTGGTTCTTGAAGACCCTGGGGTACAGGAAAATCGATATCTTCGGGGCCACGTTGGGGGCTTTCTCGAGAGAGGAACCCCTCACACCCGAACACTTTGAAATGCTAGTGGTGGCTGAAAAATAGAAGGGCAGGAAGCCTTAAGGAAAGAAAGGAACATCGCTATTGACCATGAAGGAGAAACAGAGAGCCGCCAAATGGAGTCTGCTGCTGATCGTGGCCGCAGTAGCCGCAGGAGGGGTTGGAATTATGCTTAGGGATGGGGGCACGGTTTTGGCTCAGGATTTTGGCATAGGTACAAACGGCAACGTGGCACTCCTCAATGAGCTCAACGCCAACTGGACTCTGCCGGAGGATTATTCGCTGGAGCTCCTGGAAGTGGACGGGATAGCCATGGAATGGGTGCAGGAAAAGGGTGTCGAGCAGGAACGAGTGATCCTGCAACTGCACGGCGGCGCCTATACCCGATCTTTGGCGGATAATGGTGCAACTTACCGGAGAGCAGCGGTCCAGTATGCCAGATTGAGCGGAGCGGCGGTGCTGACAGTGGATTACCGTGTCGCCCCGGAGTACCCCTATCCGGCGGCGCTGGAGGATGCACTTCTCGCCTACGGATGGCTTCTGGGCCAAGGGTATGCTCCGGACAGAATCATCATTGCCGGCGATTCTGCTGGTGGAGGCCTTACCCTGGCTCTGGGACTCTACCTCAGGGATAACGGACTTCCCCTTCCGGCAGGGCTGATCACCATGTCTGCCTGGACCGACTTGAACTATCGGCGCTGGACTCCAGCCTATGTGGGCGATCATCCAGCGGATCATCCCTACATTTCACCCATTTACGGGGAGTATACAGGATTTCCACCCATGCTCATGCAGGCGGGGGGAGATGAAATCCTGCTCAAGGATACGTTGGCGGTTGCAAGGAAGGCTGAAGAGGCGGGGGCTGCTGTTCAACAAACTACCTATCCCGGTATGTTCCATGTGTTTCAGATGCTCTTTCCCAAGCTCCCGGAAGCCAACTCGGCCTGGGATGAGGTTGAGGCTTTTATCCAGGAGGTCTTTGCGGGACTAGCGCAAGCAAAGTGATGCTGCTCAGTTTCTAGATTAGGGAAGGCGGGGATATCAGTGGAAGTTGAAATACGCAGGCTGACACCGGAGTTGGCAGAGGATTATGTTCGATTCTTTGACGCCACGCCCCACGATGACAATGTGGACGAGCATAAATGCTACTGCGTCTGCTGGTGCAGTGACGATGCGGAGGGAAAAGACTTCTCCACCCGGGATAGGCGCAGGGAGTACGCCCGGAAGTACGTCGAGGATGGCAGCCTACAAGGCTACCTTGCCTACCAGGGAGAACGGGTAGTCGGTTGGTGCAACGCCAACACCAAAGCGGATTGCCTCAAGTGCGAGAGCTGGCGGCGGTTTATGGGCCATGTGCCCCTGGGGGACCTGGAGCGGGGCCTGAAGGTGAAATCGGTGTTCTGCTTTGTCGTCGCTCCGGAGATGAAGCGCAAGGGCATTGCCACGCTGCTTTTGGACCGCGTCTGCCGGGATGCGGCACAGGATGGTTTTGATGTGGTGGAAGCTTATCCAGGGAAATCATGGGATTTTGCAGGCTACTATGGGATGTACGAAAGAAGCGGGTTCTCTGTGTTCCTGGAGACCGACAATGGGTATATCATGAGGAAGCAGCTTAAGTAGGCCGTGCCCATAGGTGTCTAAATAGGCACACCCTGTTTCCTCAGGGGGAAACAGGGTGTCTGCATCTGCCGGTTGGTATCAGCGCTCCGGGGCTTTGGTCCCGTTCAGATCATCGGGAAGGTATCTGCCGGTTTTCTTCCTCTGCCGGACGCATTGGGTGAGCAGGTACTCAATTTGGCCATTAACGGATCTAAAGTCTTCAGCAGCCCAGGCTGCGATCTCCTCATAGAGCTTCTGAGAGAGACGCAGCGGCAGCTGCTTTTTCTTATCGCTCATTCTAATACAGGCTGCCGCTGTTCACCACGGGGGATACATCCCTATTGCCGCAGAGGACAACCAGCAGGTTCGATACCATGGCAGCCTTTCGCTCCTCATCCAATTCTACGACATCGTTTTCGCTCAGCTTTTCCAAAGCCATTTCCACAATACTTACCGCACCATCTACGATCATCTTCCTGGCATCTACAATGGCGGTAGCTTGCTGCCTCTGCAGCATGACTGCGGCAATTTCCGGAGCGTATGCCAAGTAGGTGATGCGGGTATCAAGAATCTCCAAACCGGCGTTTTCTACCCTCTCCTGAAGCAGTTTGCGGATGCGTTCGGCAACAATAGTGCTCGATCCGCGCAGGCTGCCCTCATCCGGTTGCCCATCACCGGTGGTATCAATGCCGGGGGCCACATCGTAGGGGTAGATGCGCACGATATCTCTCACCGCGCTGTCACACTGCAGGGAGAGATACTCTTTGTAATTGTCCACGTCAAAGACGGCCTTGGCTGTATCCACGACCCGCCAGATCACAGCCACTCCGATTTCCACTGGATTCCCCAAAGCATCATTCACCTTTTGCTTGGCGTTGTTCAAGGTCAAGACTTTGAGCGAGATCTTCTTGCTGAAGCGGCTGTCTACTGCGACTTGACCGCTGCCCGATAGGGTCACGTTGAGTTTGCTGCCATCACCCTCAACATCTCCACTTTGGCCCAGGCGAGTTTTGGCCGCGGGATTCACCGCAACGGAAAAGGGATGGACAAAGTAGAAACCCGGTTCCTTGAGCGTGCCGGTGTACTGCCCGAACAGTGTCAAAACTAAGGCCTCTTGGGGTCTGATAATCTTCAGTCCTAGGAAGGGAATGAAACCGATCAGTATCCAGAAGATGCCGACCCCCAGGGACACTCCTCCCCAGGCCGAGACTCCACGATCGAGAAGGACGCCGCCGACAACAACCAGGGCGATGGCTGCCAAATAGAGCAAGATGAACAGAATCAACATGGGCAAGCCAGCTCTAGCTTTTAGTGTTTTCTCCTGCATAACTGTCCCCTTTCATAGCAAGTTGATATATTTATGATATCATTTGGATATGGAGGTAGCAAGAATTTTTTGCCAATAGTGCACATTCTTTCTGAATTCCCTGTTCCCGCTCCTTACCGGGGACTGACCAGATGGTCAAGGGTAAAAAGCGACGGCGAGGGTAAGCTTACGGTAAAAACAGCAGGGAGTGAACGGGAGATGAAACAGCGCAGCGTGGCTCAAACGCTTGCCGATTTGCTCGGCACCTGGGGTGTCCAGTTCGTTTTTGGTACAGCGGGCGACACGATTTTGCACTTCCTGGCCTGCTTAGGAGAACACCCCATTGGGTTCATCCAGCTGAGGAATGAGGAAAGTGCGGCCTTTGCCGCCTCAGCCTACTCCAAGCTCACGGGCGGTCTAGGGGTAGTAGTCGCCGATGGAGGCCCTGGAACTGGGCGGCTGATCAATGGGCTTGCCGACGCCAGGAGTGATGGGGTCCCTGTTGTGGCCGTCACAGGCCAGGTGGAGTCCACCTATTTAGGCACCGGTTACAAACAGTATATCAACCAGCAGCAGCTGCTCAGCGCGGTCACCATCCGGTCGGAAAACCTGGGCAGCCCAGCCAGTCTGACCACCATCGCCTCCGACTTGCTGCGCACAGCAGTGGCCCATGGGGGCCCCGTGCACCTCAGTGTTCCCAAGGATTTTTGGCTGCAGCCCACGAAATCTGCGCCTGCGAAGCCAGAACCCTTCTTGATGCAGCAAGCACAATCTCCCGACGCAGTGGTGGCTGAAGGGGCGGGATGGCTAAAAGGCGTGGAAAGACCCATGATCCTCGCGGGCCGGGGCGCATGGAATGCGGTGGAGCAGGTATTGGCCCTGGCCGAGAGATTAGGCGCAGGCGTGGCCTATACCTTGCCGATGGTGGGCATCATGCCCGAGCATCCTCTGGTCATAAGGGGATTGGGTAAGGGAGGCTCGGAAGCCGCCGTTGAGCTTTTGCGTGAGTGTGACGGCCTAATCAAAGTGGGAGCCACTTACTGGCCAACTGTGCTCACCTCCGACGACAAAAAGGTTCTATCCATTGACGCCTACCCAGCTAATATCAGTAAGGGCATTCCCGCAGACTTTGGTTTAGTTGGCGATGCCCAGACTCTGTTAACTGCGCTGCTCGGCCAACTGAATGGAGCAAATGCCGATGGGCAATGGGCACACCGGGTTAAGCGGCACGCCGCTGAATGGCGTCAGCGCTTGGAGGCGGAGTTGGCACAGGCGCCTCCGGGGCATCCAGGACGAGCCATGCGCCTCTTGTCCGAATACGCGGACACCAATGCCGTGTTTTGTCTGGATGTGGGAGACCACGTGCTCTGGTTCAGCCGCTTTTTCCAGGGGAAGGGTCAGCGGGTGCTGGTGTCTGGGCGCTGGCGGGGCATGGGCTTTTCCCTGGGAGCCAGCATCGCGGCCCAGCTTGCCCAGGGGGATGCCCAGGTCTTCAGCATTGTGGGCGATGGCGGCTTTTCCATGCTCATGGGAGAGTTTGTGTCTGCCGTGGAACTGAACCTGCCCATTGTCTTCGTACTCATGAACAACCGCTCCTACGCCATGGAAGCTAGTGCCATGGCGGCAGGGGGACTTAAGCCCATTGGAGTGGAACTCAGGGATATCCGCTTTGATCAGGTGGCCCAGGCCTGCGGCGGCGCTGGCTACCGAACTACACCGGCAGAATTGCAGGTCGTCCTCCAGGAGGCGATGCAAGCAGGCAAGCCTGCCTTGATCGACCTGCAGGTGGACCCCATAGCGCTGCCCACCGCCAGGCTCTAATCGGCAGACAGGTACTTGGAGGTGAAATCGAATATGCTTGGTGGGTGCGAGCCCGGCAGGCAATGGACAGGCCTATGGGGAATTACATACTATAAACCATGATCGTTGAGCCGGAGGAGGGGTGTGTCTTGCGCAGCGATGAAGAGCTGCAGGAGAAAACGGTTGTGGAGCTGAAGCCCCACAACGCGCCCATCACGCTTGTGGATTATGATCCAGCATGGCCCTCCTTGTTTGCCCGGGAAGAGCAGAGGATCCGTTCTGCTTTGGGCCCTAGGGCGCTGCAGATCGAGCATGTGGGATCCACTTCGGTGCCTGGCCTGTGCGCCAAACCGGTGATTGACATTGTGTTGGTTGTGGAGAATTCCGCCGACGAACCCTCCTATGCTGCTGACTTGGGGGCGGCAGGCTACACACTGCGCATCAGGGAACCGGACTGGTACCAGCACCGCCTTTTCAAAGGGCCTGATACAGATATCAATCTGCATGTGTTCAGCGCTGGTGCTTCCGAGGCGGAGCGGATGCTGCGTTTCCGGGATTGGCTGCGGGAACATCCCGATGATCGGAAGAAGTATGCAGCGGCTAAGCGCCATCTAGCTCAGAAAACCTGGCGCCATGTCCAGCACTACGCCGATGCCAAAACCGAAGTGATCCGGGAGATCTTGGCCCGGGCGGAAGTGATGACGGAGTGAAGTACATCTTTGAGGTTGAGAAAAAGGACTACAGTGATTTCGCCAGCGGCCGGGTTCTGTACAGTGCCCCCAACACCACGGGTTTTCCGGTGCGCTTAGCCAGCGAGATCATTCAGCGCGCCTTTCACATTCTGGCCCGGGAAGGGAAGCACGGGCCCTTTAGGATCTATGATCCCTGCTGCGGCGGCGGGTTTTTGCTCTCCACCATCGGCTTTTTGTTTCCGGAGAAGATTTCGGAGCTCATTGGCAGTGATCTAGATCCCCAGGCGTTGGAGATCGCCGCGAAGAACCTCGCCCTGCTGTCCCCGGAGGGACTCGGGAGAAGGCAGCAGGAGCTCGCAGAATACGCCACGGCCTATGGCAAGGATTCACATCGGGAAGCATTGGCGAGTCTGGAGCGCCTGCGTAAACTGCTAGGAAACCACACCGTAGAGACCACCTGTCTGCAGCGGGACATTACCGACCTGAGCCCCTCTCCCATCCATGATGTTGATATCATCGTCACCGATATTCCCTACGGGCAGCTGGCTAGTTGGGGAGGAGCTAGCGGCACGCCAGTGGAAAGCTTGTTTGAGAATTGCCATCGGGCATTGAGCAAGGATGCAGCGGTGCTGGTTGTCGTAGCAGACAAAAAACCAAAATTGCGGCATCAATCCTTTAGGCGTGTTGAACACTTCAGACTGGGCAAACGTCAGATCGCGTTTTTCCAGCCGCTTGGGCGGCAGGTGGGAGGCGGTAAGGATGCTTGCCATCCTGAGTATTGACTTTGACTATTTTATTGACGCTTCAGCAGAACAGCGGGATCGATACTTCCTGCGGGGGGGAGAGGAAATACCCCGGAGAAGGCTTGGCTCCCTGTGGGCGGAGAGGTATGCCGCCTATCCCCAGCTCCGGGGAATAGGTGTGGTGGAACAGTTTGGCCTGGTCAAGCAGTTTTTAGGGGCCCTGAACGTAGAGCGTTCCAAGGTGTTCTTGTCAGAGACCCACCGGGCGATTAAGTGCGTGATTGATGCCATACCTGTGGAAGTACCGCTCAGGATCGTGAACATAGATTTCCACCATGACTATTATCATTACTACAGCGGAGGGGACTTTTGCAATTGCGGCAATTGGCTGCGCCGGGTGATGGAGGAACGGCCCGGCACGCAGGTGAAGTGGATCAGGAGGGAGGATTCCCAGATTGCCACGCTGGAAGGGGATTTTCCCTTTGAGCATACCACCGACTTGGGCTGCGTTTTCCAGGAACGCTTCGCTTGTGTTTTCATGTGCAGAAGCCCCGAGTGGAGCCCGCCCCATCTCAGCGGCTTTTATGAAGAGCTCGCTTGTGCACTCCTGAAAAAGAGCCCCCAGGCTCTCGCGAGCCCGGGGGCACGTACAGCTGGCGGCTAGAAAGTCAGCCCCCGCAGTTTGCTGGCGGTGACGAGGCGGTCTAAAGCCAGCATATAAGCGCCTAGGCGCAGGGAAGCGCCGGCCTTTTCCGCCATATTCCACACATCGTGGAATGCCTTGATCATGATGTTTTCCAGTTTCTCGTTGATCTCATCTTCATCCCACTTCACAGACTGCAGGTTCTGCAGCCATTCGAAGTAGGAGACCACAACTCCCCCGGCGTTGGTCAGAATGTCCGGCACGACTGTGACGCCTTTTTCCTCTAAAATGGCATCAGCACCAGAAGTGGTGGGTCCGTTGGCACCCTCCAGCACTATTTTGGCTTTGATCTGGGGAGCGTTCTGTTCGTGGATGGCCTTCTCCAAAGCTGCAGGTACGAGGATGTCCACCTCCAGCTGGAGCAGTTCTTCGTTGGATATCCTTTCCAGGCCGGGAGCATCATAATCTTTGAGCAGCCTGCCCCGCTCTGCCCGGAGGAAACTCACGATCTCTTCCACATCGAGTCCATTCTCGTTGTAGACGGTGCCTGATACATCGCCTATGGCCACCACTTTGCAGCCCTCCCGGTGCAAGAGCAGCGCCGCCGTTCCGCCCACGCTGCCCGCCCCCTGCACAGCAACGGTGGAACCTGGCAGTTTCAGGCCCAGCTTCTTGGCAATCTCCCTGGCGATGATCAAAACACCGCGGCCCGTTGCCTCTCTGCGGCCCAGAGAACCTCCCAGGGGAATGGGTTTCCCCGTGACTACACCTAGAGTGAGCTGGCCGTTGAGGACGCTGTAAGTGTCCATGAACCAGGCCATAACCTCATGGTTGGTGTTCACATCGGGGGCGGGGATATCGATGTGTGGCCCAACGATGGGGTAGAGCAGTGTAGTGTATTTCCTCGTCAGCCTTTCCAGCTCTCCCTTGGACAGCTTGGATGCATCCACCGTGATGCCGCCTTTACCCCCGCCATAGGGAATATCCACTACCGCACACTTGAAGGTCATAGCCGCGGCCAGGGCTTTCACCTCGTCCATGTCCACACTTTGGTGATACCGGATGCCGCCTTTATACGGGCCCCTGACCCCCGAATGCTGCACCCTGTAACCCTCAAATACTTTGATCGATCCGTCGTCCATCCTAACCGGCACGGAAACCTTAAGTTCCCGTTCAGGGTATTTCAGCTGGATGTAGTCCCGCTCTTCCAGACCCAGCAGGGAAGCTGCTCGATCCACGGTTTTCATGATTTCGTCGTGGGGATTGTAGTCTTTGCTCATCCCAACCATCACTCCTCCCTCGGGAAATTGGAACGGCGCCCGGTGCGCCACCGTTCAAGGATTTGCTCATTAGTTTAAAGGTTCGCCGTTCCAATGTCAACGCCCAAGCAAGAACGGCGGCCATGTACCCCCTGCAGTCGTGAACACGGCAGGAGAAACGAGGGTTTTGTTTAATTTGAGGATCGGATCGCACCTGCGGGGAAGAGATGGGGATGAGAACAGCGCACTGGTAGAAAGGAAAGATGCAATGAGACAGTTCTTATCGCTTCTATACATCGCATATCTCTTTTTCGTCATCTTCATGATCTTTTTCAGCCGCAAGAAGCCCACGCAGCGTTTCAGCTGGATTTTAGTACTCGTCTTCCTTCCGGTGGTTGGCCTGATCGTCTACAGTCTCATGGGCAGCGAAATATACTGGGATTACAAGCGCAGGAAGATTCGCCAGCGCCACAGGCCCCTCTTTTTGGAGCTTGATGCCATCGCCCGCAAATGGCATAACCGCTCCGGGGCTGAACTTTCACCTACTCAGCAGTTTCATTTTAAGCGGTGCGGCAGCATCCTTACGGACGACAACGCCGTGGAAGTGTTCACGAATGGCAGGCCCAAGTTTGCCATGCTTTTTGAGGATCTGCGGGCCGCCCGGGATCACATTCATGTCCAGTATTTCACCATTCACAACGACGCCATCGGCCAGGAGCTGATTGCTATCCTCAAAGAAAAGGCCAGCCAAGGAGTGGAAGTCAAACTCCTCTACGACAGCTTTGGGTGCGGGTTTACCTTCGTAAGGCCGCTCTTTCGCGAGTTGAAGGAGGCCGGGGGGAAGGTTCAGGGGATCAGGCCTTGGGCTCGGGCCCTGAATTACCGCAATCACCGCAAACTGGTGATCATTGACGGCCGGGTTGGCTATCTGGGAGGCATGAATGTGGGCGTGCATTACGCCGAGGGGGTTGGGGGCATGGAGTGGAGGGATACCCATGTGCGCCTCACCGGGGGAGTGGTCCGCGACCTCCAGCAGATCTTTATTTCCGATTGGGTTGCATCGGCCAGGAAGGGGCGCCTTGGCTTTCGCCAAAGACTCCCGCACTACTTTCCCGAAGTGGAGTCTAACGGTCATCTGCCGGCTCAAATCATTGCCAACGGTCTGTACAATAAGTTCATCGGCCAGGATGTCATCAACCTCAGCTACTTCAACTTGATCAGCGGGGCCAAGGAAAGGCTGTGGATCCAAACCCCCTATTTCGCCCCATCTGAGCCAGTGCTGCAGAGCTTGAAGACACTTGCCCTGCGCGGCGTTGATGTGCGCATCATGACCTCCTCCTACTACACCTTTGGGGGGCTGTTTCACCATAACATCAAGAACTATTTCTTCCGCCAGCTCATCGATTCCGGCGTCAGGGTGTTCAAGTACAAGGGAATCATGCATGCCAAGACCATGTTGGTCGATGATGAGCAGCTCTGCATAGGTACGGTGAACCTCAATGTGCGCAGCCTGGAGCGGGATGATGAGCTCTTTATCTACTTCGAGTCGCCTGAGCAGAACGCGCACTACAGCCAGATCTTCCAAGCGGATCTGGAGCACAGTATCGAGCTGGACTATGCCCGCTTCAGGAAAGAGACAGTGCTGTCCCGGGCGCTGGAATCGGTGGTAAGCCTCTTTTCTCCTCTGTCCTGAGCTTTGGAGAGTTTTGCCTGGGCTTTGCGAATTTTGCATGATTTTTATGAGATTCCCAGATGATCTGTAATTAACGTGAGGTGGAACAAGGGATCGCAGGTAAGATGTCGAAATGATCTTTTAACACGACTAGGTTGGGGGTAGCTGGTCGAGATGCTGGATGACATAGATCTGGGGAGAAGACAGCGGATTCTCATCGTGGAAGATGTCAAGCTCAATGCTCAAATACTGGTGAACGCCCTGAAGGATACCTACGATTTGCGGGTGGCTCACAATGGTGTGGAAGCGTTGGCTATGGTCAGGGAGGAAATGCCGGACCTGATTCTCCTGGACATCATCATGCCCGAGATGGACGGGTATGAGGTCTGCGCGCGCCTGCAGAGCGATCCCAACACCCGCGACATTCCCATCTTGTTCTTGACCGCGCTGGAAGGAGATCAAAACGAGGCTTACGGCATTGAACTGGGAGCCATGGACTACATCCGTAAGCCCTTCAATGTGCCCATCGTCAAAGCCAAGATCCGCAACCATCTGGAGCTGAAGCGGTACAAAGATATCTTGAAAAGGGACAGCAGGATCGATGGTTTAACCAGGATTCCTAACAGACGTCGCTTTGACGAGGCCTATGTGGAAGAGCGGGACCGGGCGCGGCGCACCAAGACGCCCTTGGCTGTGCTCATGATCGATCTAGATCGCTTTAAACTGTACAATGATGCCTACGGGCATCTGCAGGGGGATGATGTGCTGAGGCTCGTGGCGCAAACGCTGTACCATGCGCTGCACCGGCCCGGTGATCTAGTGGCCCGCTGGGGAGGGGAAGAGTTCGTGGTGCTGCTGCCGCAGACCGATCTTGAGGGTGCCGTCACTGTGGCGGAACGGCTGAGGAAGGCCGTCTGGGAACTGGAGATACCCCATGAGTCCTCCCCCGTGGCCAAGGTTCTCACCGTTTCCATTGGTGTGGCGGCCTCCAAGGCTGGCCAGCCCTGGTCCTACGACATGCTCCTGCAGTGGGCAGATGAAGCGGTGTACCGAGCCAAAGCTGAGGGGCGCAACAAAGTGGTACCCTATAAGGAATGACCCATCGTGTTCAGGTGGGTTTTTTCTTGCGGGCCGGTGACCCGCTTGAAGACAGAGACAGTAGAAAAGACTCCTCGGGGAGTCTTTTTGCCTGCGGGGGACCGCTGCGCATTGTTGAAAATTCCTAACATGTTCTTTGCAATACTCCCTTTTAGGTAATGTAAGATTAAATTCGGCAGAGGACTCCACCGGGGATGTGTGGAATAGGCAAGATAGCGCAATTATATCCATGGTCAAAGGAGTAGATATATGCTAAAGCTGAGTGGTTCCAACCTAAGTGGCCACGATGTGGTGCGAGCAGTCCGCCAGGGCTGGGTTATCTCCCTGGACACGGCTCAGCTGGAGAAAGTGGCCCAGGCCCGGGAGCTCGTGCTGCGGCTGCTGGAGAGTGGTTCACCCGTATACGGTATTAACACTGGTTTCGGCAAACTGTCAGAAACGTCCATTTCCAGGGAAAGCGTGGCTGAGCTCCAGCGCAACTTGATTTTAAGCCACAGCTGCGGAGTGGGAGAACCCTTCTCCGGGGAAGTGGTCAAGGCCATGATCATTCTCAGGGCCAATGCGCTCATGAAGGGGCATTCAGGAATCCGTCCTGAGGTGATCAGGCTCCTCATCGAGCTGGTAAACCAGAATGTGGTGCCGGTGGTTCCCAGTAAAGGCTCAGTGGGGGCCAGCGGGGATCTGGTGCCCCTGGCCCACATGTCGGCGGTGCTAATCGGCGAAGGCGAAGCATATTACCGCGATCAGCTGCTGCCAGGAGCCAAAGCCCTGGAACGGGCAGGCCTGGCCCCGGTGGCCCTGGAAGCTAAGGAAGGGCTGGCCCTGATCAACGGAACGCAGGCCATGACCGCCCAGGCGGTTCTGGCTTTGTATGACAGCGACATTTTGTTGAAGAGTGTCGATGTGGCAGGCAGCCTCACCATGGAGGCCCTGCGGGCCATTCCCCATGCCCTGGATGAACGGGTGCACGCCCTGCGTCCCCACCAGGGTCAGATTCTGGTGGCCGCCAACCTCCGCAGACTGCTGGACGGGAGCAGACTGGTCCACGGCAGTGATCACGGGCGCATCCAAGACGCCTATTCACTGCGCTGCATACCTCAGGTGCACGGAGCGACCAGGGATGCCTACAAGTATGTGGAAGAGGTGATCAACACAGAAATCAACTCGGTCACCGACAATCCCCTCTTGTTCCCCGCGGAGGGGCATGTGGTTTCCGCCGGGAATTTCCACGGGCAGCCCGTTGCCCTGGCCCTTGATTTTCTGGGCATTGCCCTGGCTGAGCTGGGGAACATAGCCGAGCGCAGGATCGAGCGTCTGGTTAACCCGCAGCTGAGCGGCTTGCCGCCGTTCCTCACAGAGAGCAGCGGGCTCAACTCGGGCTACATGATCGCGCAGTACACAGCCGCGTCCCTGGTTTCGGAGAACAAGGTCCTGGCCCATCCCGCGTCCGTAGACTCTATCCCAACCTCTGCTAACCAAGAGGATCACGTGAGCATGGGCAGCATTGCAGCTCGCAAGCTGGGCAGCATCCTGGCCAACGTGCAGAATGTGGCGGCCATTGAAATCCTCTGTGCTTGCCAGGCCTTGGAGTTCAGGGATAGGAGCGCCATGGCGCCGGCCACCAGGGCCGTGTATGAACTGGTGCGCAGTGTGGTTCCGCCCCTGGAGGAAGACCGGGTATTGGCAGGAGAGATCAAAGTTGTGCGTGATTTGATCGTGTCTGGCCAAGTGCTCAAGGCAGCGGAGAGCACGGCCGGAGAGTTAGATTAGCATTGAGGACGGGAGGTATTTCCATGATTAAAGCACCGCGAGGAGCAAAGCTGCACTGCAAAGGCTGGCATCAGGAGGCAGCCATGCGCATGCTCATGAACAACCTGGATCCGGAGGTGGCTGAGCGTCCGGCTGATCTGGTTGTTTACGGAGGCATGGGCAAGGCGGCCCGTGATTGGCCCAGCTATCATGCGATAGTGCGCACTCTACAGGAGCTGGAGAACGATGAAACGCTGCTGGTGCAGTCGGGCAAACCGGTGGGAGTGTTCAGAACTACGCCCCACTCGCCCCGGGTGCTCATAGCCAACTCCAACTTGGTGCCCGCTTGGGGTACCTGGGAGCATTTTCGGGAGTTGGAACGGAAAGGCCTGATGATGTTCGGTCAGATGACCGCCGGCAGCTGGATTTACATCGGCACCCAGGGTATCCTCCAGGGAACCTATGAAACCCTGGCTGAACTGGCTCACCAGCATTTTGGTGGCTCGCTTAAGGGACGTTTGGTGCTCACCGCGGGCTTGGGCGGCATGGGCGGTGCTCAGCCACTGGCGGTGACCATGAACGGAGGAGTTGCCCTGGTGGTGGAAGTGGATCCGGACCGCATTGAGAAACGGCTGGCCACTAAGTACTGTCAGAAGGCAACGGATGATCTCGATGGGGCGCTGCGCTTGGCCCAGGAAGCCAAGGATAAGGGGGAAGCGCTGTCCATCGGCCTTTTGGGCAATGCCGCGGAAGTCCTACCCGAATTGGTTAAGCGCGGCATTATTCCCGACGTGGTTACGGACCAGACTTCGGCCCATGATCCCCTCAACGGTTACATCCCCGCGGGTTACACTGTGGAGGAGGCTGCCCAGCTCCGGGCGGAGGATCCAGAGCGCTACATCCGTTTGGCCAAGGAATCCATGGGGGTTCATGTCCGGGCCATGCTCGATTTCATGGAGCGGGGGGCAGTTGTGTTTGACTACGGCAACAACATCAGGCAGCAGGCCAAAGATGTTGGAGTGGAAAACGCCTTTGCCTTCCCAGGCTTTGTTCCCGCCTACATCCGGCCCCTCTTCTGCGAGGGGAAGGGTCCCTTCCGCTGGGTAGCCTTGTCTGGGGACCCGGAGGACATTCACAAGATAGACGACATGCTCTGCCGGGAGTTCAGCCACAATGAGCGCCTGGTGCGCTGGATCAAGATGGCTAGGGAGCAGGTGGCTTTTCAAGGCCTGCCTTCCCGCATCTGTTGGTTAGGCTACGGGGAACGGGCCCGCTTCGGCCTCTTGATCAACGAAATGGTGAAGAAAGGTGAACTGTCGGCCCCCATCGTCATCGGCAGGGATCACCTGGATGCTGGTTCCGTGGCTTCGCCCCACCGGGAGACCGAGGGGATGAGGGACGGCAGCGATGCCGTGGCAGACTGGCCCATCCTCAACGCTTTGGTCAATGCCTGCGCCGGAGCAAGCTGGGTTTCAGTTCACCACGGCGGTGGAGTGGGCATCGGATACTCCATCCACGCAGGTATGGTGGTGGTGGCCGACGGCACCGATGAAGGAGCGGCCCGCTTGGAGCGGGTGCTCACCAGCGACCCGGGCACGGGCGTGATGCGGCATGCGGATGCAGGGTATGAGCTGGCCATTAAGACGGCTAGAGAGAAGGGCATTAAGATACCCATGTTGGACAGCTAGGGGGACGAGAGTATGAGGCAAATCGTGCAGTGTGTGCCCAACATCAGCGAGGGGCGCCGGCTGGATGTGGTGGAAAGGATTGTGGATCAAATCCGGCAGACAGCCGGGGTGCAGCTTCTGGATTATTCTTCGGATCACGATCACAACCGTTCAGTCATAACTTTCGTGGGTGATCTCTTAAGCGTGCAGGAGGCCGCTCTGCGCATGACGGCCAAAGCGGTGGAGCTGATCAACATGGAAGAGCATCAAGGAGCCCATCCCCGCATTGGAGCGGTGGACGTAGTCCCTCTAATTCCCATTGAGGGCGTGACCATGCAGGAGTGCGTGGAGGCGGCTGTGGAATTGGCTAAAAGGATCACTGCAGAGCTGGGCGTTCCCACCTATCTCTACGGGGAGGCGGCGGCCAAGCCCTCCCGCAGAAATTTGAGTAATATCCGCAGGGGGCAATATGAGGGGCTGAAGAAGTCCATTGGGCAAGAAGAGCGGCATCCCGATTTCGGACCGCCGCGGCTGCATCCCTCGGCGGGAGCAACTGTGGTGGGTGCCCGCCTGCCCTTGATCGCTTTTAACGTGAATCTGGGGACCGACAGGAAGGAGGTGGCGGACCAGATTGCCCGCTGCGTACGGGAGCGCAATGGCGGGTTCAAAAATGTGAAAGCCATGGGCGTTGTCCTGGAGGAGCGGAGACAGGTCCAGGTGTCCATGAACTTGGAGAACTATCACGATACGCCCATATACAGAGTGCTGGAGGCTATCCGGCGCGAAGCGGCGCGCTATGGAGTACCCGTGGTTGGTACCGAGATCGTGGGCCTCATTCCCCAGCAGGCCCTGGTGGATGTGGCCGCTTGGTACCTGCAGCTGGAGAGTTTCGATCCCCAGCAGGTCCTGGAGAATCGTCTGCGCTAGGGGGTGGTTAAGTGGCGGTGGAAATCGATCTCCTGATCAGGGACGGGCAGGTGGTGACTGCTGCCCATGGGACGTGCCCGGTGCGCGGGCGGGATATGCAGGAACTGGAGGTCATTGAGCGCGGCTGGGTGGCCTGTGCAGGTGAGCGGATTGCCGCGGTGGGCCCCAGGGCGTCAGTGGAGAACCAGGTGGAGGTCACTTCGCGGACACAAGTTATTGACGCCCAGGGAAAGGTGGTCACCCCAGGACTTATCGATCCCCACACCCATCTCATCTTCGGCGGGAGCCGGGAGGACGAGTTTTACCTGCGGGCCCGCGGGGCCGATTACATGGAGATCATGGAAGCGGGAGGCGGCATCCTCAGCTCCGTGAGGGCCACCCGGTCCGCTTCCCTGGAGGAGCTTGTGGCCTCAGGCCGGCAGCGCCTTCAGTGGATGCTGCAGATGGGCGTAACCACAGTGGAATGCAAGAGCGGTTACGGGTTGGACCTGCAGACCGAGTTGAAGCAGCTGGAAGCGGTGCGGATCCTCCAGCAGGAGCAGCCCGTGGAGCTCGTTCCCACGTTTTTGGGGGCCCATGCCTGGCCGCCTGAGTATGAGGGTAATCAGGAAGGGTACGTGGGTTTTCTGGTTGACACCGTCCTTCCCGCGGTACGGGAGCAGGGAGTGGCGGAGTATGTGGATGTGTTTACGGAAAAGGGAGTCTTTTCTGTGGAGCAGAGCCGCAGGATCTTCCAAAGGGCCGTGGAGCTCGGTTTTTCCTTGAGGGTGCATGCGGATGAGATGCATACTCTAGGCGGTGCAGAGCTCGCCGCGGAGCTGGGCATGGCCAGTGCGGATCACCTGCTCATGGTCTCTCCCCAGGGCATCAGCGCACTGGCGGAGAGCGACGTGATGCCCATTCTCCTGCCTGGCACAGCCTTCAGCCTGCGCAAACCCTATGCCCCAGCCAGAAAGATGCTGGAGGCGGGGCTGCCCTTGGCCTTGGCCACAGATTTTAACCCGGGATCCTGCCCCACGGCGAACTTGGTTTTGGTCATGTCCCTGGCCTGCCTGTATATGGCCATGACGCCGGAAGAGGTGTTCAACGCTGTGACCATCAATGCCGCCCATTCGCTAGGCAGGTCCTCGCGCTTGGGCAGCCTGGAGCCTGGCAAACAAGCCGATGTGGTGATATTCGGAGTGGACGATTACAAGAAGGTCCCATATTTCATCGGTGTTAACCTGGTGGAGACAGTGATCAAGGCAGGCAGGCTGGTAGTAGGCAGTTGATAAGGAAGAGGTGGTATCGTGCTCACTGAACTTAAGATCACGGATTTCGCGGGGGAACTAGGGTCCTCCAAACCGGCGCCGGGTGGTGGAAGTGCCTCGGCTTTGGCCGGGGCGCTGGCCGCTTCCCTAGTCAAGATGGTTGCACAGCTCAGCGGTGAGGGCTGGGATGAGCTGATCGCCCGCGCCCAGCGTTTGACTGACCAGCTGCTGCACTTGACAAACCGGGATACTGACGCCTTCAACCAGGTGATGGCGGCCTTGAAACTGCCCAAGGGAACTGAGGACGAAAAACGGGAGCGGCGCAGGATGCTGCGTCAGGCCAATCGTTTGGCCACAGAAGTGCCCCTGCAGGTCATGGAGTTCTCCCTACAAGCCCTGGCCTTAGCCCGGGAGGTTGCCTTTCGCGGCAACAAGAATTGCCTCAGCGATGCCGGGGTGGCGGGCTTAATGGCGGCCGCGGCCTGCAAAGGGGCAGCTTACAATGTGCTCATCAACCTCCCTGGATTGCGGGGCGAAGAGGAGTTCGTTGCCTCTGCCCGGGAGCGAATGGCTGAGATCCTGGAAGACGTACAGATCCTGGAAAGCACCATCGCGGCCCATGTCGCTCAAGCCCTTGGTTAAGTTGGGGCAAGAGCTAATTATTTGACAATTGCGACAAAATATGCTACCATGGGCCTTACCAACTCACAGAGGGAGGATGCCCATGGCAGGAGAAGTCCATACGCTTCGTGCCCGTCTAGCCCAGCTCGAATCTCGCTTGGCCAGGCTGGAAGAGCACATGGTGCCCAAGGCGGAGCTGGACCGGGTCATCGCCGAACATCAGAAGGATATTCTGGCTTTGGTCATGCTCATTTCTGCGAAAACTAGGGAACGGGGTGAGCGCCTGGATGCCTGGCCTAGGAGGAGTGTGGGGTCTTTTCAGCAGTGAATGGAGCAGTAACTAGAGGAGGGTGATCAATGGAGGCGCTGGCGGCTATGTGGGGGACGATCATTTTGCTGGCCAGGCTCGTGCTGCATATTGGCGTTCCCATTTACCTGTACAACCGCGCTAAGCAAGAACGACTGGCGCAGCCCGCTTTGTGGGTTCTTTTCGGTGTCTTTCAGCCCATTACTGCCCTGATAGCGTACTACCTCATCCGCTTCATTAGGGAAGAATTGCGGCGCAGCCCTGGAGAGAACAGATAACTGAAAGCAACTTGTGACTTCTGTTGGGTTCTTGACGGACTGGTGTGTGTTGTGGTACAATTTTGGGTAACATAGACCGGGCGGTGAAGGAGCTAGTAGCCAACCATGGGTACTCAGAGAGCAGGCTGGGTGGTGCGAAGCCTGTAGAACATGGTGGCGGGGCGGAAGGCCCTGCCGGGCGAATTACACTCTGGAGCTTGAGCAGGAAACTGTTCCGGATGCCATCCGTTAGCATGGCCACAAGGCACGCCGTTGGCGTGTGAATTAAGGTGGTACCACGGGCTCTCTCGTCCTTAGGATGAAGGGAGCTTTTCATTTTAGGGGGGAATTCGCATGAGGAATGCATTGGATGTCTTAGAAGAACGGGGATTCGTAGAGCAGATCACCCATCGCGAGGAACTGCGAGAGCTGTTGGACAAGGAATCGGTCTCCTTCTACACCGGTTTCGATGCCACCGCGCCCAGCCTGACCATGGGCCACCTGGTTCCCATCATGTGTGCCCTGCACCTTTACCGGGCCGGCCACCGCCCCATCATGGTCATGGGGGGCGGCACTACCATGATCGGTGATCCTTCGGGCAGGACGGAAATGCGGCAGCTGCTTACACCGGAGACCATCGCCAAAAACGTGGAGAAGTTCCACGAGCAGTTTTCCCGCTTCTTCAATTTCCAGGATGGGTCGGCATTAATGGCCAATAACGCCGATTGGCTGCTGGATCTCAACTTCATGGAGTTCATGCGGGAGATCGGCAGACATTTCTCGGTTAACCGCATGCTGACCATGGAAGCATATAAATCTCGTCTGGAGGCGGGACTTACATTCCTAGAGTTCAGTTACCTATTGATCCAGTCCTATGATTTCCTGGAGCTCTTCCGCCGCTACAACTGCCGCCTGCAGGTGGGGGGAAGTGACCAGTGGTCGAACATTATCGGCGGCTGTGAGTTAATACGCAGAGCTGAGGGTGCTTCCGCCTACGGCCTCACCTTGACGCTGCTCACCACCGCAGCCGGTACGAAGATGGGCAAAACGTCCGCGGGCACAGTTTGGCTTGATCCAGAGATGACCAGTCCCTATGAGTTTTACCAGCATCTGCGCAATGTGGATGATGCCGATGTGGAACAGCGGCTGGCTCTGTTTACGCTGCTGCCCATGGAGGAAGTGCGCAGGCTCAGTGCCCTGGAAGGTTCCGAGATCAACAAGGCTAAGGAGATCTTGGCCTTTGAGGTGACCAAGTTCGTGCACGGGGAAGAGGAGGCTGTCAAAGCCCAAGAAGCTGCTCGGGCCGTATTCAGCGGAGCAGGTGCCCACGAGAACATGCCATCTACCACCCTTCCCAAAGCGCTCTTTGCCGACGGCATGGATATTGTCAGCCTGCTCGCCGAGGTCAATCTGGTATCCAGCCGCAGTGAGGCCAGGCGCCTCATCGACCAGGGCGGGATCACCCTGGACCAAGAGCGAGTTGAAAGCATCGATCGGGTAGTGACCTTGGAGGACTTCACGGGGAATGAGCTGATTATCCGCAAGGGTAAAAAGGTGTATCACCGCGTGGTAGTGCAGTGAACGACAGGATGCGAAAAAGGCTAGGGCGACCTAGCTTTTTTTGTTGCTTTCAAAGTAGTTTTGCGATAAAATCATTCGTGTTGCTAACTATTGTTCTACTTACTAAGTGACTGGAGTGAGAGCCGTGGCCCAGGGAGATCTGGTGCTGGAATTCTTGGAAATCCTGCAGAGCCTGAAGACATACGCCCGCGACCTATTTCGCTGCTCGGGTAAGATCCGAGGCAGTGCCATGCGCCTGCTCATGTTTCTTCACCATCATGTGGATGAAGACTGTCCCGGGATTCAGCCTTCGGAACTGGGTGATATCCTCAAACTGACTCGTCCCACCATCACCTCTCTAGTGAACACCTTGGAGGAGCAGGGTTTGGTTGAGCGCCTGAGTGGCGATGAGGACCGCCGGGTGGTTTTTGTGCGGCCCACTGCCCAGGGAACGGCCCTGGTCCAAGGGGCCAAACAGGAGTTTTCCCGTTCCCTGGAGGAGTTCATGGACTACCTGGGTGAAGAGGATGGACGTGAACTCATGCGCATTCTCCGCCGGGCGCTCGTCTTTTTTGAAGCACAGAGAAACGTACAGGAAAGGAACCAGGAGCAATGTGGAAATTGAGGCAGTATGCTAAGCCCTATCTGTTCACAGTAATCGTCGTATCTGGACTGGTCTTTCTGGAAGTCATGGCTACGCTGCGGCTGCCGGATCTCATGAGCCGCATAGTGGATGAAGGGATCGCCCGGGGCAATCTCGGCCTGATCTGGCGGGTTGGTGCCCTGATGCTGGCCGTGGCCTTGGGCGGAGTGGTCTGTTCCATTGCGGGCAACTACCTCGCCTCCCGAGCGTCAGGTAAGTTCGGCCGCGACGTGCGTCTGGCAGTCTTCCGCCGAGTCGGTGAGTTCTCCCCCCGCGAGTTCGATCAGTTCGGCGCAGCATCGCTTATCACTAGGACTACAAATGACGTACAGCAGATTCAGCACATGTTTCGCATGAGCATGCGCATGGCTATGCGGGCACCCCTCATGGCTGTGGGCGGAGTCCTCATGGTGGTCCGCAAGGACGCGCAGTTGGCCATGATCCTTCTGGGCCTGATTCCGGTCATGGCAGCCCTTGTAGCCCTGGTCATGTCCAAAGGCGTGCCCCTGTTCAAAAGCCTACAGGAGAAGCTGGATCGGCTCAACCAGGTGGTGCGGGAACAGCTCATGGGCGTTCGGGTGATCAGGGCGTTCAACAGGGGTGAAGATGAGCGCGCCCGTTTTGCTAAGGCCAATCGGGACCTGACCGCCACCGCCCTCAGGGTGAGCCGGATCATGATCACTTTGATGCCCCTGTTGGGCCTGCTGATTAACTTCACCAACATTGTGATCATCTGGTTTGCGGCGCAGCGTATTGATGCGGGGATCATGGAGGTGGGCGACTTAATGGCCTTCCTGCAGTACACCATGCAGACCTTTATGGCCGTCATGATGCTGTCCATGATTTTCGTTAATCTGCCCAGGGCTTCTGCCTCTGCCCAGCGCATCGCGGAAGTGCTGCAGACTGAGCCGTCGATTACGGATCCCGCTGAGCCCCAGGCGTTCGATGCTCAGCTTGGAGTGGTGGAGTTTGAAGGTGTCACCTTTTCCTATCCGGGAGCGGAAGTGCCAGTCTTGAGCGGGATCAGCTTCACAGCCAAGCCCGGACAGGTAACCGCGCTTATTGGCGGGACTGGTTCGGGCAAATCCACCATCTTGGAGCTATTGCTCCGCTTCCATGATCCCGACTCCGGCAGGATCACCTTGGACGGGGTGGATATCCGCAGTGCTTCCCAAAGCGATTTGCGGTCCCGGGTGGGATATGTGCCCCAACAGGCCGTGCTGTTTTCAGGTACGGTGGCCTCCAACATTCGCCATGGCAAGCAGGATGCCACTGACGAGGAAGTGAGGGAAGCGGCGCGCATCGCCCAAGCCCTGGACTTCGTTTCTGAGCGGGAAGGCGGGTTTGAGGGCGAGGTTGCCCAGGGAGGAACCAATCTCTCCGGTGGGCAGAAACAGAGGCTGTCCATTGCCAGGGCAGTGGTGCGCAGGCCCCAGATCTACCTCTTGGACGATTCCTTCTCGGCCCTGGACTACAAGACAGACGCTAAACTCCGGCAGGAACTGGCCGAAGCCGCGCGGGATGCCACGGTGATCGTGGTGGCTCAGCGGGTGAGTACCATCATGCATGCCGATCAAATCCTGGTCTTGGAAGCCGGGAGAATCGTCGGGCAGGGCACCCACGAGACGCTCTTGGAAGACTGCCGTGTGTACCAGGAGATTGTGGCATCGCAATTTGGAGAGGAGGCGGCATCATGAGGAGGCCAGCACCGGGTAGAGGTTCCCACGGCCGGGGCGGCGGCTTTGGACCGCGGGGGATCGGGCGTCCCGTGGAGAAGGCGAAAGATTTCAGGGGGACAGTGCGGCGTCTCGCCGGATACCTGCGCCCTTACAAATGGAAACTGCTCCTAGTTATGATCGCGGCCATCGCGAGCAATATCTTCAGTATTCTCAGTCCCAGGATCATGGGGCAGGCCACCACCATCCTCTTTGCCGGGATGATGGGTCGCCTGCAGGGAACAGGCGTAGGCGTTGACTTCGGCGCCATCGGGCGCATCCTGCTTCTGCTGGCAGGAACGTATGTCTTCAGCACCATATTTGGTTATATCCAGCAGATGATCATGGTGGGAGTTGCCCAGCAGACCGTGTACAAACTCAGAGAAGATGTCAGTCACAAACTGGCGAGGCTCCCCTTGAAGTACTACGACTCCACAGCCCATGGAGATACCCTGAGCCGGGTCACCAACGATGTGGATGTTGTCAGCCAGAGCCTGCAGCAGACCATCATTCAGGTGATCGCGTCCCTGATCAGCATGGTGGGCGTGACCATCATGATGCTCAGCATCAGCCCCGGGCTCACCCTGCTCACCATGGGCATGCTGCCCTTCAGCATCGGGATCAGTGTCTTGATCGCCAGCCGCTCCCAGAAGTTCTTTATACGGCAGCAGAGCATCTTGGGAGAGCTGAACGGGCACGTGGAGGAAGTGTTCAGCGGGCACCGGGTGGTGAAGGCCTATGGCCTGGAATCGGAAGTGACCCATACGTTCGGCGAGGTCAACGATGAGCTCTACGAGAACGGTTGGAAAGCGGAGTTTGTCTCCGGTACCATCATGCCCCTGATGCGCTTTGTGGGGAATCTGGGCTATGTAGCCATCGCCGTGGTAGGCGGGTTGTTCGCGGCCCAGGGCGCAATCACCATCGGCAATGTGCAGGCCTTCATGCAGTATTCCAGGCAGTTCGGCATGCCCATCACTGAACTGGCCAGTATTGCCAACGTTCTGCAGTCCACCGTGGCTGCGGCGGAACGGGTTTTTGAACTGCTGGATGAAGAGGAAGAACCTGCCGATGCTCCCCAGGCCCCCACGCTCAGCAACCCGCGGGGTGAGATCAAGCTCAGCGGTGTGGATTTCGGCTACGAACCGGGACAGCCCGTGCTTAAGGACTTAGATCTAGAGGTCACGCCAGGACAGCTCATAGCCATAGTGGGTCCCACCGGGGCGGGGAAGACAACCCTGGTCAATCTGCTCATGCGGTTCTACGATGTGGACTCAGGCGCCATCTACTTCGATGGACATGATATCCGTGAACTGCAAAGGGGCGGCTTGCGGACCATGTTCGGCATGGTACTGCAGGACACGTGGCTGTTCGAGGGAACCATTAAGGAAAACATCGCCTACGGCAGGCCTGGGGCCAGCGATGAAGAAATTGAACAGGCGGCCAAGGCGGCTTATGTGGATCACTTCATTCGCACTCTGCCCCAAGGATATGATACTATTTTAAGGGGTGATGCTTCAGGCATCTCCCAGGGGCAAAGACAGCTCTTGACCATCGCCCGGGCCATCTTAGCCGACCCCGTGGTGCTCATCCTGGATGAAGCCACAAGTTCGGTGGATACCCGGACCGAGCGCCTGATTCAGCGGGCCATGGCCAGGCTCATGGAAGGGCGCACCAGTTTCGTCATTGCCCACAGGCTGTCCACGATCTTGGATGCGGATCGCATTCTCGTGATCAATGAAGGACAGATCGTGGAACAGGGTACCCATACAGAGCTCATGGCCCTGGGCGGTTTTTACGCTGAGCTCTACAACAGCCAGTTCGTGGCTGCAACAGCTTAAGGAAGGTGTTTCCAGTGCCGCGTGTAGTGGTGGGAATGTCCGGAGGGGTTGATTCCTCCGTGGCCGCACTTGTGCTCAAGGAGGCGGGTTACGAGGTCATAGGCATCTTTATGAAGAATTGGGACGAGAGAGACGAGAGTGGTCTCTGCACAGCAGATGAGGACTTCGACGATGTGCGGCGGGTTTGCGATCAAATCGGCATTCCGTATTATACAGTGAATTTTGAACAGGAGTATTGGGAGCGGGTTTTCGTCTACTTCCTGGAAGAGTACAAGAGGGGACGCACTCCCAATCCCGATATACTCTGCAACAAAGAGATCAAGTTCAAAGCCTTTCTGGAGAAGGCCTTGGATCTGGAGGCTGATTATCTAGCCACAGGTCATTACGCCCAGATCGGCAGGGAGAACGGCTGGTACACCCTGCTCAGGGGGGCCGATGGCAACAAGGATCAGTCGTATTTCCTCTACACCCTCGGCCAGCAGCAGCTGGCCAAGACACTCTTTCCCATTGGCCACCTGACCAAGCAGGAGGTTAGGGAGAAGGCTAGGCGGGCGAATCTGGCCACGGCTGGCAAAAGGGACAGTACAGGTATCTGCTTCATCGGCAAGCAGGATTTCAAGGAGTTCCTCTCACGCTACCTCCCTGCGCAGCCAGGTGAGATTCGTACTGTGGATGGGGAGTTGAAGGGCCATCACGAAGGGCTCATGTTCCATACCTTAGGCCAGCGCAAGGGCTTGGGCATCGGCGGTGCGGGAGAGCCCTGGTTTGTGGTGGGTAAAGATCTAAAAACCAACACGCTGGTGGTGGCACAGGGTGGGGATCATCCTGCCTTGTACAGCGGCGGGCTCAGGGCCTCTAATCTGAGCTGGGTGCGGGGAGAGCCGCCTGGGGAGAGTTTTGAGTGTACCGCCAAGTTCCGCTATCGCCAGCTAGACCAGCCCGTTACGGTTCAGCTACTGGACGGCGAAGCCCGTGTGGAGTTCCATCAGCGGCAGAGGGCCATAACCCCTGGGCAGGCAGTGGTCTTTTACGATGGGCCTGTCTGTTTAGGCGGGGGTACCATCGAAGAAGCCTTTTAGGAGGAAACAGGAAATGCTGGTAGGTACGTTGAAAGTGGAAGTCCACATTCCTGGGGCAACATCCCTCAAGGACAAGAGGCAGGTGGTGAAGGGCACCATTCAAAAAGTCCAGCGCCGTTTTAACGTGTCCATCGCCCAACTCGATGGGGCGGATCTTTGGCAGCGGGCTACCATTGGGGTGGCCATGGTCGGCGGCAGCCGTGAACATGTGCAGCGCCAGCTGCAGCTGGTGCTGAACTTCCTGGATGCGGAGCCCCGCTGGAACGTGACTCAAGTAGAAATGGATTGGTGCTGAGAGGTTTTTTCGCTTCCATGGGGAAGTGGTACTGCAAAGGAAGCATGGACAACATGCATTACGATGCAGCTAGGAGGTTCGCACAGAAATGACAGAAAACAGGTCATCCAGGTTAGAAGCGATCTTGAGCAGACCCACTACGCACTGCAACCTATCCGCACCACAGCTGGTGGAAGCGGCACTGAGGCGGGGGGAAGGTACTCTTTCGTCCACAGGCGCCCTTTCCACCACAACGGGAAAGTACACCGGGCGCTCACCTAATGATAAATTCATCGTCCAGGATGAGCTCACCCGAGATGCCCTGGCCTGGGGTAGCGTTAACGTTCCCTTCAGCGAAGAGCAGTTCTACAGGATTTATGATTTGGTACTAGGCTTTTTAGACGAGCAGGGAGAGCTGTTTGTCTTTGATGGTTACGTGGGCGCCGATCCCGATCACCGCATGCCTCTGAGGGTGATCAACCAGTATGCCTGGCAGAATCTCTTCGCCCGCCAGTTATTCATCCGTCCTCCCCGTGAGGCCCTTAAGGATCATCAGCCCCAGTTCACGGTCATCGGTGTGCCCGGACTCAAGGTTGATCCGAAGGAATACGGCACCAACTCCGAAGCCTTTGTGATCGTTTCCTTTAAGGAGAGGCTGGTGCTCATTGGAGGCACAGCCTACGCGGGGGAGATCAAGAAGTCCATCTTCACCGTGATGAACTACCTGCTCCCGTCCAACGGCGTTCTGTCCATGCACTGCTCTGCCAATGTGGGCGCAGACGGCCGCACAGCGCTCTTTTTCGGCTTGTCGGGAACCGGCAAAACCACGCTGTCCGCGGATCCCAAGCGCAAACTGGTTGGCGATGACGAGCACGGCTGGTCTGAAGCCGGTATTTTCAACCTGGAGGGCGGCTGTTACGCCAAGTGCATCAATCTGTCCCGGGAGCATGAGCCGCAGATTTGGGATGCGATCCGCTTTGGGGCCGTGCTGGAGAATGTGGTCCTGGACCCGGTTGAGCACGTCGCCGATTACACAGACGGTTCGCTCACGGAAAACACCCGTTGCGCCTATCCACTGGATTATATACCTGGGCGGGTAGATCCCAGCATCGCCGGGCATCCCACAGCAGTGGTGTTCCTCACCGCCGATGCCTTTGGTGTCTTGCCTCCCATTAGTATCCTGGAAGACGAGCAGATTATGTACCACTTCATTTCTGGCTATACCAGCAAGCTGGCGGGGACTGAGCGAGGCATCAAAGAACCGCAGGCAACCTTCTCCGCCTGCTTCGGCGAGCCTTTCCTGCCCCTCAGCCCCTTGACCTACGCGGAGATGCTCAAGGACAGGGTGCAGAGGCACGGCTCCAAAGTGTATTTGATCAACACCGGTTGGTCGGGAGGGCCCTATGGCGTAGGGCAGCGCATCTCACTCAAGTACACCAGGCGGATGGTAACGGCGGCCCTGTCGGGTGAGCTGGACGGTGTAGAGACGCGCTTGGATCCCATCTTTGGCTTCAAGGTCCCCTTGAGCTGTCCGGATGTCCCCAGTGAGATTCTGGACCCGAAAAAGACCTGGGCGGACCCAGCTGCTTACGACGCCAAGGCTCGGGAGCTGGCCAAGGCTTTCCAGGACAACTTCCAGGCCAAATATGCCGATTTGGCCCCTGAGGTTAGGGCGGCGGGGCCGAGAATAGACTAGATCAGACCTGGGAACGCTGATACGGGCGCAGACCGTTCTCATTTGACAGAGCGGATTCTGTGCCCATTCTTGTAAAAACAAGATCCGCACGGTGACTCGGCGGACTGTGAGGCTGGAGTTTTCTGGCAGGAATATTGCAGGATGGGCTAGAATATTCAAGCATTCACAGACCACGTCAAGCGGAGGGGTCGTATGGTTCGTGTGGAATCTCTGGCAAAGACGTATCAGGGACGCAGGGGCTCTCCGCCCGTCAAGGCGGTGGACGGGGTTAGTTTTCAGGTGCCCCCAGGCCAGCTGCTGGGTCTCCTGGGGCCGAACGGAGCGGGGAAAACCACCACGGTGAAGATGATGTGCGGTTTGATCAGGCCCGATGCGGGGCAGATTCTGATCAACGGGACCGACATGGTTCGCAGACGCAACCAGGCCTTGGCCCATGTCAGTGCTGTCCTGGAGGGGAACCGCAATATCTACTGGCGGCTGAGCTGCCGGGAGAACTTGGAGTTCTTTGCAGGCCTAAAAGGGAGGAGTCCCAGGGACGTACGCTCTGAAATCGACTATTATCTAGAGCTCTTTAAGCTCACTGAAAAAGTCAACACCGAGGCGAGACAGCTGTCCAGGGGAATGCAGCAGAAACTGGCCATTGCCGTGGCTCTCATCTCCCAGAGCGAGGTGCTGCTCCTCGATGAGCCCACCTTGGGCCTTGATGTCCAGGCATCATTTGAAATTCGGGAGCTGCTGAAGCGGATGGTCGAAGAGCAGGGGCGCACCATAATCCTCACTACCCACGATATGAACGTGGTGCAGGATACCTGCAAGCGGGTGATCATCATCAACCAAGGCCGAATCGTGGCCGACGACAGCGTGCACAATCTCCTGGATCTGTTCAAGGTCAAGGTGTATCGGATCGTCATCGATGGGAAGCTGACGCCTGGACAGAGGGAGGCTTTGGAGAATCTCCCGGAAGTGCTCCTGGAAGAGGAAAATCCCCACGAGACCGTGATCAGCGTTCGCTTGGAAGAATCTCAAGTGCTCTACCAGGTCTTCGGCATCCTCGGTGCAGAGAACACAGTGATTCACTCCATCGATCAGGAGCAGAACAACTTCGAGCGCGTCTTCCTGGAGATTCTGGAAAGGGGAGACCAAAGTGCCTAAGAAACTCACCTTGTTTAGGGCTTTCTTTAGGAGGCAGCTCGCTTACTTCAGGCGCTATTTCGCCAACAGCCTGGGAGGCATGCTTACCCTGTATGTGGTCTTCCTGCTCATCCTGGGAGGTTATCGGGGATTGAGCGGACCAAGCGGTCTGCAGGGCGACACCACGGAAGCGTTGGTGGTGGGTTACGGACTCTGGTTCTTTATGCTCATGACCTATCAAGACGTCTCTTACACTATCCGCACGGAAGCCCTAACGGGCACTTTGGAGCAGCTGTATATGTCCATCCACAGTTTCGGCTGGGTTATGGGGGCCAGCGTTTCTGCTGCGTTTATGGCCAACTTCGTCATGTGGGCCGTTCTGCTGGGGGTGGCCATGTTCACCACTGGCACTGCCTTGAACATCGACCTCTTGTCGGTACTGCCCGTTTTGATCGGCACTCTGTTGGGTCCTTTGGGGATAGGCTTCATTATTGGGGGCCTCACCTTGGTGTTCAAGCGCATCGAAAGCTATACCCAGATGGTGCAGTTCGTTTTGATCGGCTTGGTGGCCGTCCCCGCGGAACGGGTGGTCTGGATGCGGCTTCTGCCCGGCAGCTTCGGCGCAGGTTTGGTGAGGGATATTATGGTTCGCGGAGCAAGCCTGGCGGAAATCGGGGCAGGAAACCTCGCTCTGCTCTTCGCCATTGGTGTGGGCCATCTCTTGCTAGGCTACGCGGTCTACAAACAGTGTGAGCGGGCGGCCATGTCCCGGGGCCTTTTGGGCCATTATTGATGAGGTGGATGGTTTGCTGAAGGTAGTCGTGGATGCCGATGCCTGTCCCCGATCCTGCCTGCAGATCCTGCAGAAGCACAAGCAGCGCTGGAATTATCGGCTGCTTACTGTGGCCTCTGTGGATCATCAGATTGACAGCGCCGATCATATCATGGTGGGTCGGGGCAGCGATTCGGCGGACTGGGCAGTGATCAACAACGCAGCCAGAGGCGATATCGTGGTCACTCAGGATTGGGGTCTGGCCGCCCTGGTCTTGGGTAAGGGGGCCCATGCTTTATCGCCCTCAGGCAGAATTTATGAGCAGCAGAATATGGATTTTCTTCTGGAAGAACGTTTTTGGAAAGCTAAGCATAGGAGGGCTGGCGGGCGCACAAAGGGGCCTGCGGCCCGGACAACTGAAGATGATCAGAGATTTGAACGGAGTTTTCTGCGCCTGCTGGAGCTGACGACCAGCAGTGATCGCAAGGAATCATAAGGATTTTAGGAGGGTTTTTGTGTCAGAACATCGTTATGCCGTCTTAATAGATGGCGAGAATATCGCACCGCGGTTTTTGGGGCCCATCTTGGCTGAAATCAATCGCACGGGCGAGATTATATTGACTAGGGTGTACGGTGATTGGACCGAGCTCCATATGGGTGGATGGAAAGAGCTGCTCCAAAGCTATCCCGTACGGCCCGTGCAGCAGTTCCGCTATGGACAGAATGCCACCGACGGGGCCTTGATCATGGACGCCATAGAAATTGTGTCCACCAACCGCAATCCGGTAAATGCGTTTTGTATCGTATCCAGTGACAGCGACTATTACAGCTTGGCTCTGCGCCTGCGGGAGCATGGCATGTACGTGTGCGGGATCGGCCGCCAAGGGACGAAGAACATTTTGGTCCGCTCCTGCAACCGTTTCATCTACCTGGAAAACCTCGGCTTTTCCAGCAGCTCTGCAGTGGAAGAGGAAACCAAGACATCTCCGGGGGCACTGCCGGTGGAGGATATTGTGCGGCGGGCCTATGAGGCCAGTGAGGAGGACAGCGATGGCTGGCTGCTCCTTGCCCACTTGGGACAAGCCATTCGCAGGGAGTATTCGGACTTCGACCCCCGCAGCTATAACTACACCAATCTCTTGGATATACTGCGCTCCTACCCCGATCTATTCGAAGTAAGGAGCAACAATAAGACTCCCCCCGTATACTGGATGAGGGTGATCCCCACTGAAGCTTCGCCCGGTAAGCAGAGGGGCGTGGTTAAACGGTATATGGGCAATTACGGGTTTATCCGCACCGATAAGGGAGACTACTTCTTTACCAAAGCGAACTTACCCGCAGATCAAAGGGATAAACATCTGAAACCGGGCACCGCGGTGGAGTTTGTGGAGATCAAGGCTCCCGATCCCAACGGCGAGACTTCCCTGGAGAAGAACGGGCGGGCTCGTAATGTAACCATTATTCACTAGCGCGGTTAGTCTTGATCTTGCCTTAACGTCTGCAGATAGTCCTGTGCCAGTTTTGTCAGGGTTTCGGCTTCATTGAGTTCTGGGTCTTCCCAGACCCTCTCCAGCAGGTAGTTAAGGATTTGACCGATCACGGGCCCGGGTTTGAGCCCTAGCTCCTCCATCAACACGCGTCCGTCGATCTGCAGATCTCTTAGCGAAAGGGCGCTGTCTTGGGCAAGGATTTCGTTAACCCGCGCTTCCACAGCCCGGCCCCAGGCTATGATCTGGCGGGGCGGGGCATTCATGCCTGCCATGTCTGCCTGGCGCAGTTTGATTAAGTCCAGGGCTGCTTCCGCACCAACCCGGCCTAAGAACCTGCGAAAGGCCCGATCCGAGGAGTGGGGATGCAGTTCGAACATGTGGTGGGCGATGAGCGTGGAGACCCTGCTGATCAAGCTGGTGCTGGCCCGCAGGCGCCTGAGCAGCTCCTCGGCCAGCGCAGCGCTGAGCTCAGCATGGTCCCGTCCCGGGCTGTGCTGCTTACCCAGATCGTGCAGGAGCGCGGCCCAGCGCAGGGCCAGGGCGGGATGGGCATAATGTGCCGCCGTCAAGGAATGGGTCAAGAGGTCGTAAGGGTGGTTAGGGCCCGCGGAGAGACCGCAGCAGGCGGCCAGTTCCGGCAGGACCCGTTCCATCAATGTACTCGTATAGAAAGTCTGCAGGGCAGAGAGTAATTCTCTGCCCATCAGCATCTTATTGAGCTCCGCGAGAATCCTCTCGGGGCTCACTTTGCAGATCAGGTGCGCCAGATCGGGCAGTGTCTTTTCTGTTCGCTTTTGGATCCTAAAGCCCAGCGTAGATTGGAAGCGCAGCAGGCGGAGCATGCGCAGGGGGTCTTCCTGAAAGCGGGCGGCTGGGTCTCCCACCGTCGTCAAGAGCTTTCTCTTGAGGTGCTTTTTGCCCTGGAAGGGATCGATGAGGCGTTGGCTAAAGGGATCGTACCCCAGGGCGTTGATGGTGAAGTCGCGACGGGCTAGATCCAGTTCCAGCCGATCAGTGAAGACAATATAATCGGGCCGCCTCTGGTCGCTGTAAGGGCCGTCACTGCGCATAGTGGTCACCTCCAGCGGCGTCCCGTCCATAAACACACTTACTGTGCCAAACCGCTTGCCGGTGGGCAGGGAGCCGGGGAACAGGGCTTCAACTTGGTCAGGCACGGCATCGGTGGCTATGTCCCAGTCCATGGGATCAAAGCCAAGAAGACTGTCGCGGATGGCGCCGCCCACCAGATAGGCCTGGAAGCCGTTGTCCCTGAGAGCCACACACGCACGCAGTACCTTTGGGGGCACCGTGATGGCCATAGTCATTCCTCCTTAGCGCCGTTTCACTTCGTCATTTCCCGCTCTTTATCCTCTTCTGCGCAGGAATGCGGTTGTGGATATTGAATTCTATTAGTCACCAGAGTCCCTTAGGTGGTGGATCAGTGCGGAGCAGTTTAACCCTGGAGTTTGGCCCTTTAGTTAAGGCACGCTTTGTGGAACGTCCCAACCGTTTTGTCGTGCAGTGCAAACTGGAACACAGCGAGGAAATGGTCACGGCGCATCTGGCCGATCCAGGGCGGCTCAAGGAGCTTTTGGTGCCAGGCGCCCTGCTGTATCTGCGCAGAGCCCAAAGCAAAACCCGCAAGACCAAATGGTCGGTGATCTTGGTGCAGGCCCAGGGTTCGGTCCTAGTTTCCCTGCAGTCCACCTTGGTTAACCACCTAGCTGCAGCAGCCCTACAGGAGAAGGCGGTGGCAGCCTTGGCTCAGTGGGATCTGGTTCGGGCCGAATTTGCCCATGGAAACTCCCGCTTTGATTTCCTCCTGGCCAGCGCTAAAGGGGAAAAGCTGCTCTTGGAAGTTAAGAGCTGTACTTTGGTCAATGAGGGTATGGCCATGTTTCCCGATGCCGTAACTGCCCGAGGGGCAAGGCACCTTAAGGAACTGGCCCAGCATCAATCCGGTGGAATTTATCGCGGTGCGGTGATGTTTGTAGTGCAGAGGTCAGATGCCCAGGCGTTTAGGCCCGCGGCTCACATCGATCCGCACTTCGCCGAAGCCTTGAGCATTGCCAGCCGCAGCGGCGTGCAGGTGCTGGCCTACAACTGCAGGGTAGATGAGACGGGTATCACTTGGGGGCAAAAGCTCCCAGTCCATCTTGGGTAGGAGGTTGGTTCCATGGTGACTGAGCTTGTTACCAAGACGCATATTGCCGTTATCTGGGATTTCGACAAGACCCTGATTCCCGGTTATATGCAGGAGCCTTTGTTCAGGTATTATAAAGTGGACGGCCGCACATTTTGGCGGGAAGTGAACTCGCTGCCCAAATATCTGCGCCGGGAGGGCAGGGAAATGGTGGCTGAGGACAGCATTTACCTCAATCACATCCTCTCCTATGTGCGAGCGGGCATATTCCACGGCTTGAACAACAAACTGCTCCGGCAGTTAGGCAGCGAGCTGGAGTTTTACCCTGGACTGCCTGAGTTTTTCTCCGCCGTTAAGGAACGGGTGGCCAACGATCCCGTTTATCGCAAGTATGATATCAAAGTGGAACACTATATTGTCAGTACGGGTCTGCGCCAGATGATCCTGGGGAGTAAGATCGCCGAGTATGTGGACGGCATCTGGGCCTGTGAGTTTGTGGAGATGCGCCTACCTCCGGGTTATCTGCGCGATGGGGTTCCGGAAATCCCCGAGGAAGAAATCGTCATCCAGGATATTGGTTACGTTATTGATAACACCACCAAAACCAGAGCCATTTTCGAGATCAACAAGGGGGTCAACAAACTGGAAGGCATAGATGTGAATACGGCCATACCCAGGTCAGAACGGCGCATTCCCTTCCAGAATATGATTTATATTGCCGATGGCCCCAGCGACGTGCCGGTCTTTTCCCTGATCAACCAAAACGGGGGCAGGACTTTCGGGGTGTACGCCAAGGGTGCCCGTGAGGAGTTCGCCCAAGTCAACAAGCTGCAGCAGCAGCGGCGAATCCATGCCTTTGGCGAGGCCAACTATGAACCAAATACCCAGAGTTATATGTGGATCATGAACGCGGTGGAAGAGATCGCCGACACCATTGTCCGCAATACAGAATTCGTGCTCTCGAGTAGAGCGGGTGAATCCCCGCGGCACTTGGATGGACAGGAGGATCTGGAGTGAAAGAACTTCTGGAGAAGTGGGGTTGTGAGTTTGGCCAGGCTGAGATCTCGCCTTTGGAGGATGGGGTTTGGCGCGTTCAGCTTGGGGCAGAAACCTACATCCTCAAGCACAGGGCTACGCGCAGTCGGGTATGGGAGGAGTATGATCTGCTCAATTGGCTGACGGAAAACGGACACCCCATTTCGCCGCTGCTCTTCACGGGGGAGGGGGCGCCCTGGGCCGAGTATCAACTGGGGATCTATGTCCTGTACCGCTACGTAGAGGGAACCCCTGGAGACAGAGTGGACACCTATACCGCGGCCTTTGCCCGGGAAGCAGGTTCAACGCTGGCCCGCCTGCACTTGGGCCTGGCGGAATACGAGGCCGCCGAGTCGTTCCCCGTCTTCGAAGTGTTTCAGGAAGCGGCCAGCTTTGCCTGGCCGGCGGTGCAGGCCCATGCAGCTGCGAAGTTCGGCCACGGGCTGCATGACTTGGAAGAGGTGATCGGCGGGGAACTGGTGAATCCCTACGAAGCCCTGCCCAGACAGCTGATCCACCGGGATTTCCATCCTGGGAACCTGATTCTCAGAGACGGCAGGGTCGTGGGTATTTTGGACTTCGATCGGGTGCGGCTGGGGGTCCGCCTCTTCGATCTTTGCTATTTGGCCACCGCAGTGCTGAGCGGAGGTTTTGAAGATCCCAACAAGCGGCGAAAGTGGCTGGTCTTCCTGAAAGAGCTCATTGCTGGCTATGGTTCAGTGTCGCCCTTGACCCGGACGGAAGAGTTCGCCTTTCTTCCCATGGTCTACTTGATTCAACTTCTGTTTATCGCCCATTTTCTGGACCTGGGCAAGACGGTTTTGGCCGATAAGAACCTGGCCATGCTGCTCTGGATCTACGATCAGCAGGATTTCTTGAGGCCTGTCATTGAGAAAGCGGTGGCAGGGCAGATGGGTGAGGCGACATGAAAGAACAAGAACTGGCGGTGCTGCTCCAGGATGTCCTTCCCAAGGGCGAGCTGCTCGCGGGGACCTTGAGCAAAAGGCGCCGCAAATCCATTACCTACGAACGCGTTACCCTGCGTCCCGTGGAGCTGAAGGGCGGCTTGCACTATCAAGCCGTCTACGACTATGGAGACAGGGTTGTGCACAAGAATTTACTGCCGGCGGAGGCCGCAGAACTTGTTTTGCAGCTCATGGCAGACACTTTTCGCCAGGGCCTTTTATGTACGCCGGAGGCGGATTACCAGGTCTTGGTGAGCAAAAAGGGGTCGGCAAAGATCCTGCGCCTGCCCCCTTCCCGCAGCAGGGAAGATGTGGTGCTCCAGCACAACAGGCCCAAACGCTACATCCTGCAGGAAGGCACAGCCTACCCCTTCTTAGTGGAGCTGGGGGTAATGAACAGCTCCGGTAAGGTGCTGGCCAGGCGCAGCCACAAGTTCAGGCAGTTGAACAAGTATTTGGAAATCGTGGAGGACTGCCTGCCCCATTTGGGCAAAGGAAAGGACCAGCCCCTCACTGTCGTGGACTTCGGCAGCGGTAAGGCTTACCTCACCTTTGCCCTTTACCATTATCTCGTGGAGCAGCTGGGGCTTGCAGTTCGCATCACGGGCTTGGATCTCAAAGAAGATGTGGTTAAGTTCTGCAATGCCACAGCCCGTAAGCTGGGCTACGACAACTTAGAGTTCATCTGCGCCGACATCCGTGACTTCCAGGCGGCAGACAAAGTGGATTTGGTGGTATCCCTGCACGCCTGTGATGTGGCCACTGACTTTGCTTTAGCCAAGGCGGTGAGCTGGGGAGCGGAAGTTATTTTGGCCGTTCCCTGCTGCCAGCATGAGGTCTTCACACAGCTGGAAAAGGATACCGACCCGGTGCTGTTGGAACATGGAATTCTCAAAGAGCGGTTTGCAGCCCTGCTCACCGATGCTGCCCGGGGCAAACTGTTGGAAACCCAGGGCTATGCCGTGCAGATCATGGAGTTCATCGATCTAGAACACACGCCCAAGAACCTGCTCATCAGAGCCTTCCGGGAAGGGGAGCAGGGGCGGGAGCAGGCTGCGCAGGCCTATGCAGAGTTCAAAGAGTCGTGGGGCATCCGCCCCACGCTGGAAGTCCTTTTGGCGGAGGAGAGTTCACATGCTGAAACTGGGCCAGGAAGTGAGTAACGCCTTGGCAGAAGGGCGGCCTGTGGTGGCCTTGGAGTCCACCATCATCGCCCACGGTTTTCCGTATCCAGACAATTATCAGCTGGCCCTGGAGTTGGAGGCCCTTTTGTGGGAGGAGGGGGTTGTACCTGCAACCATTGCCGTCCTTGGCGGGGAGCTCAAGGTGGGCTTATCCCAGGAAGAACTGCATCACCTGGCCCGGGCAGGCAGCATCCGCAAAGCCAGTTTGCGCGATGTTCCCCTGCTCATGGCTTTAGGCCTGGATGGAGCTACTACGGTGGCAGCCACCATGCAGATCGCGCACTGGGCCGGCATCAAAGTCTTTGTTACCGGCGGAATTGGGGGAGTGCACCGCTCCGCTGAGCAAACCTTTGATATTTCCGCTGACCTCAAGGCCTTGGCCAGCTATGAAGTGATGGTGGTCTGCGCCGGGGCCAAGTCGGTGCTGGATCTCCCCAAGACTTTGGAGGTTTTGGAGAGCCAGGGGACCAGCGTCATCGGCTACCAGACGGATCGCTTTCCCGCCTTTTACCTCAGGGACAGCGGCCTGGGGGTTGACTACAGAGTGGACGAGCCTGAGTTGATCGCCGAGGCCTTTAGGATCAAAGAACGGCTGGGCGTGCCTGGGGGGATGGTGGTGGTTACGCCCATCCCAGAAGAAGACGAGGTAGATGCGGCTCAGTTCAATGGGTGGCTGGAGCAGATCCTTGAGGAGTGCCGCACCCGGGGTGTTGCGGGCAAGGATGTCACGCCCTTTATGCTCCGCCGCCTGCACGAGACCAGCCAAGGGGAGACAGTGCGGGCCAATCAAGCTTTGGTGAAGAACAACTTGAGACTCGGGGCGCAGCTAGCCAAAGCATACTGCCGGGAAGGACGTCCATGATTGGGACATCGCGGTGCTCGCCTTGACAGCCGGCGTGATTGTGTTACAGTGAAGAAGAGGAAAGCTAGAGGAGTGGATATGCCCATGGATGTCAATGCCAATATCCCAAGCAATTTCATCCGCAACATAATTGAACAGGACCTATCGACGGGGAAGCACAAGAAGATCGTGACCAGGTTCCCGCCAGAACCCAATGGCTACCTGCATATTGGTCATGCCAAATCCATTTGCCTGAATTTCGGCTTGGCAAGGGACTATCAAGGCACGTGCCATCTGCGCTTCGATGACACCAATCCTGAGAAGGAAGAGGTGGAGTACATCGAAAGCATCCAAGAAGACGTGCGTTGGCTGGGCTTTGATTGGGGCGAACATCTCTATTTTGCTTCCGACTATTTTGACCAGCTTTACCACTACGCGGTGGAGCTGATCAAGCAGGGGAAGGCCTATGTCTGTGAGCTCAGTGGAGACGAAATCCGGGAGTACCGCGGGACGCTGACACAACCGGGCAAGGACAGCCCCTACCGCAACCGGTCAGTGGAGGAGAATTTGGAGCTCTTTGAACGGATGAGGAACGGCGAGTTTGAAGAGGGAAGTCATGTCCTCAGGGCCAAGATTGACATGGCCTCGCCCAATGTGGTCATGCGCGATCCCGTCCTCTACCGGATCAAGAAAGTGCCGCACCACCGCACGGGTGATAAATGGTGCATCTATCCCATGTACGACTTCACCCATTGTCTATCCGATGCTATCGAAGGGATTACCCACTCCATCTGCACCTTGGAGTTTGAGAACAACCGTCCTCTGTACGAGTGGATTCTGGAGCAGGTGTTTCCCGAGCCGCATCCCCAACAGATCGAATTTGCCCGTCTGAACCTGAGCTACACGGTGATGAGTAAGCGTAAGCTGCTGCAGCTGGTGGAACAGGGTGTTGTCAGTGGCTGGGATGATCCCCGCATGCCCACCCTGGCCGGGCTGCGCCGCCGTGGCTTCACGCCCGCGGCCATCCGGGATTTCTGTGAGCGCATCGGTGTGGCTAAGGCCAACAGTATTGTGGATTATGCTCTTCTGGAGCACTGCCTCCGGGAGGATCTCAATATGACTGCAAAGCGCACCATGGCTGTGCTCAGACCGCTGAAGGTGGTAATTGAGAACTACCCTGAGGGCCAGGTGGAATATGTGGAGGCGGTGAACAACCCCAACGATCCAGATGCTGGCACCCGCCTGGTTCCTTTTGCCCGGGAGATTTTCATCGAGCGCGATGACTTCATGGTCGATCCGCCCAAGAAGTTCTTCAGACTGGCTCCAGGGCGGGAAGTGCGTCTGCGCTTTGCCTATTTCATCAAATGCACTGACGTGATCTACGACGATGAGGGTAACGTGGTTGAACTGCGGGCTGTTTACGATCCCGAAACCAAGGGCGGCTCAGCGCCGGACGGGCGCAAAGTGAAAGCCACCCTGCACTGGGTGGCGGCGGAACATTCGCTCCCTGCGGAAGTGCGCCTGTATGATCACTTGTTTGCCAAGGAGGATCCCAACGAAGGCGACTTGTTGGAGAACCTCAATCCCGCTTCCCTGGAGATCCTCACCGATGCCCGGGTTGAGCTGAACATGCAGGATGTTCAGCCCGGCGAGAAGTTCCAGTTTGAACGGCTCGGCTATTTCTGTGTGGATTTGGATTCCACGCCCGAGCGGCTGGTCTTCAACCGTACAGTGCCCCTGAGGGACACCTGGGCCAAGCTGCAACGGAAGTAGTGAAGCACAAAAAGGGAACCACGGATTGCCGGGTTCCCTTTTTCAAGGCCTTTCAGCTTTGCATCGATCAGTATTTGTCTTCCAGCCCTTGTTTCACCGTCTTGGCGTATTCTTGAGCGCCAAACAAGGAGAGATCCCGATAGTTCCCACACTGGATGGGACTGCGCGCCGGAACCTCATCCGCCGCCAGCACCTTGCCCAAGGCGTTGATCAGCGCCCTGGCGATTTCGCCTTCTGTGTTCTGCCCGAGTTTGATCAGGTAGAACCCCGTGCGGCATCCCATGGGCGAGAGGTCAATTACACCTTCCAGCTCTTCTCGGAGGAACCCTGCCAGCAGATGCTCCAGGGCATGGACTGCGCCCGTGGGCATGATTTCTTGATTGGGCTGCGTGAAGCGCAGGTCGTACTTGGTGATCACATCACCCTTGGGAGTATGGAATACTTCTGCTTGTCGAACGTGGGGAGCCTGCACTTGCGTATGGTCCAGGGAGAAGCTCTCCACTTTGATTTCCTTCATGTCATCACCTGTCTTGTTCTTTGACTATGCGGTTGAGTTCGTCGAGCAGTACCTGGATGTCTGTTCCTTTAGCTTCTTTGGTCAGCATCTCACTTGGTGTTAGCTCCTCGTTCCAGTAAAGCTTGTTGGCGCTGGAGTGGTTGCTCACGGTGGAGCCCTCCAAAGAAGCGCCTGCAAAAACACCTCTGCTCATGGAATAGCTGTACATCGAGGCTTTGAGCTGGATGTCGGTGCCTGCTTCCGCTGAGCGTCCCACCGGCCCGGCGGCCATGGAGAGATTGCCCCCCAGGGTGACCCGTCCCTCCTGTAGGCTTTTGATACCTTCCTCAGTGGCCACCACCAGGACCAGGGAGATGCTCTGCACACCGATCTGGAGTCCGTAGGAGAGTCCTTTCATTTCCACAAAGTAGGGACCATACCATTTGCCCGTGGCCTGGTCGTGCTTGAGCACCACCCCTTCACCGTACCTTCCGCCGATACCCAGCCCGGCTTTGATTACGGAGGGGAAGATGGCTACTCCATAGGCGTTACCCACCATGTTCTGGAACTGTTGGGAGTCGGGTTGTTGGGTCATCTCCCGCAGGACGTCGGCGGCGTTTTGCAGGATCTCGCCGGGAAGCTGTGAGGCAGCTGCCAAGCCGCTGGACAAAAGGACGAGGATCAACGCTACACAAAGAACTCTTTGCATCCTTTTCCTTCCTTTCTAGGCTTTATCAATTGCTTAGGGCAACCCCCGTTGGAATATACATGGGAGGGAAAGGGGGACCCAAGCGCATGTCCCGTTTATACATTCTCATTGTTCCCAAGGGTTTGGGTTGGTTCCTATTGGGCGCCATGGGCGTGGTGCTGCTCCTGTCCCTCTATCATCACTATCCCTTGGGTCTGCACGCCTTGAGCTTAATCCACCAGGACATCGTCTACGACATTATGCTGGACCCGGGCCACGGCGGCATCGACTCAGGTGCCATTGGGAAAGGGGAAATTTACGAGAAGGACTATGTACTGGATATAGTGCTGCAGATGGCAGAGATCCTAAGGAGCGAGGGCCTGGTGGTGGGCCTCACCCGGGAGACGGACCGTGATGTGAGCCACTTGGTGAACGAAGGCACGCGCCACCGCAGGGACCTTTTGGGCCGTTTCAAATTGATGAACCAAGCACAGCTGGGTATTAGTGTGCATGCCAATGCCGCCAAAGACTCCAGTGAAGCGGGAGCCATAGTCTTCTTCATGAAGGACAGCTACTTGGACCAGATCTACGCCCAGCTTGTCCTAGAAGAGTTGGAGAAGGTGCAGGTGCTCAACGAACGGGCACCCATACCCCGCAGCACCCTGCTCCTCTTAAAGGCTAGGCCTCCCGTGGTTTTGGTGGAAGTAGGCTTTATGTCCAACCCGACGGATCTGGCCAAACTCGGTGATCCCCAGTTTCGCGCTGCAGTAGCCAGTGCTCTCTGCCAGGGAATCTTGAAGTTTTGGGAATGGCGGCACGGTGAGCAGTCAGAGGCCAGTCCTAAGCAGTCCCAGCAGCTCCTCGATGACGGAGTTTAACCCGGCCAGAACATCCGGGAGCGTCTCATAGAAGACATCCTCTGCCTCATCGTCGGCCTGATCGGAAATAGTCTCCAGGATCAAGAAAGGTATTCCGTTGAGCGCTGCCACCTGGGCTATGGCGGCCGCTTCCATATCGGCACAAAGTGCCTCTGGGAAATGCTTGAGGATCTCATCTTTTTGCTCCTGGGAACAGATAAAAGCGTCGCCGGAAACCACCAGCCCCTGGTGGGTTCTGGCATTCAGTTTGCCCGCGGCTGCCGCTGCCAGCTCAACCAGGCGGTGGTCTGCAGGGAACAGACTGCTGCTGAGCCGCGGGATCACTCCCACGGGGTAGCCAAAGCCGCGCACGTCAAAATCATGCTGCTGCGCCGCTGTGGCGATGATCACATCGCCAACTCGGATTTTGGGGCTGACTGCTCCCGCTACTCCACTGGTTATGATCACCTTGGGTTTGAAATGATCTATAGTGTACTGTGTGGCCAAGGCGGCATTGACTTTGCCGATGCCGCACTGTACGATCACCGTGTCCAGATCTTGTAGTTGACCTTGATAAATGGGCAGCTCGGCGAAGGGAACCGCCACTCGTTGGGCCGAGGTTAACTTTTCGCGTAAAGCCACCACTTCTTCATCCATGGCTGCAATTAGTGCTGCGTCCACTTACTTCACCTCCATTCTTAGTTTACCACAAAGTGGGATTTGATGGAAGGTACAGCGGATGCGATGTCGTATTGATAGGTTTGGAAGGCGCTTTGAAGAAAGGAATGATACAACAGTGAAAGAACTTGTTTTCAACCACAACTTCGCAGTCCCCTTTTTGCGCCCGAATGAGTTGGAGCTGTTGGCTCCCCAGGTGGCAGAAGCCCACAGGCAGCTGCACGAGGGGACCGGTGCCGGCAGCGACTTTTTGGGTTGGCTTGATCTGCCGGTGAAATTCGACCGTGCTGAACTGGCTCGCATCAAGGAGGCTGCCCAGAAGATCCAGGAAGAGTGCGAAGTCCTAATCGTTATCGGCATAGGCGGTTCGTACTTGGGTGCACGGGCAGTAATCAATGCGTTGTCCCACTCCTTTTACAACCTGCTGAGCCCAGGCGTCCGCAAGACGCCGCAGATTTTCTTTGCCGGCCATGCCGTGAGCAGCAAATACGTGCGGGATTTGGTGGAGCTGGTCGGTGATCGAAGCTTTGCGCTAAACGTCATTTCCAAGTCGGGAACAACCACGGAGCAGGCCATCGCCTTCCGCATCTTCCGTGAGCTGTTGGAAAGGAAATACGGGGCGGAAGGGGCCCGGGAGAGGATTTACGTTACCACAGATGCCTCAAAAGGAGCCCTGAGGGGCATGGCTGAAGCCGAAGGCTACACCAGCTTCACCATTCCCGAGGATGTGGGAGGCAGGTATTCTGTGCTCACCGCGGTGGGGCTGCTGCCCATAGCTGTTGCGGGTATTGACATCGAAGAACTGCTCCAGGGAGCGGCGGCCGCCCACGGGTGGTTCAGCAGGCCCCAGCTGCACGAAAATGGTGCCTACCAGTATGCCGCCCTGCGCAACATCTTCTACCGCAAAGGGAAGAGCATCGAGATCCTGGTGAACTACGAGCCCTCCCTGTACTATCTCAGCGAATGGTGGAAGCAGCTGTTCGGGGAAAGCGAAGGCAAGGACCAGAAGGGCATTTTCCCAGCCAGTGTCAACTTCACCACTGACCTGCATTCCCTGGGCCAGTTCATGCAGGATGGCACGCGCAATATCTTCGCCACAACCGTGTGGATGGAACAGAGTGGTGCGGAGGTGTCAGTCCCACGCGATCCAGAAGACAGGGACGGGTTTAACTACTTGGCAGGTACGGATCTTGGCCACATCAACGCCAAGGCTTTCCACGGTACAGTCCTGGCCCACACAGACGGAGGAGTGCCCAATTTGATCGTGGAGGTCCCAGAACTGAGTCCCTTCTACTGCGGAGCTCTGCTGTACTTCTTTGAAAAGGCCTGTGCCATGAGCGGCTACTTGTTGGGCGTCAATCCCTTCGATCAGCCGGGAGTGGAGATGTACAAGAGGAACATGTTTGCCCTGTTGGGCAAGCCCGGTTTCGAAGCTGAAAGGCAGGAGCTGGAACAGCGGCTGAAGTAGGAGGCTCGCCATGAAGCAAAAGCTCTATCCACTTACTTTTCATCCCATCTACAAGGAAAAGATTTGGGGGGGAAGGCAGCTGGCCAAGATCTTAGGGCGGGCCCTTCCCCCGGGTCTAATCGGTGAAAGCTGGGACGTGGCCGCCCATGCCAACGGAACCAGTGTGGTCGATCAAGGCCCCTTGGCTGGGAAAAGCCTGGTTGAGCTGGTGCATGCGTACGGCACAGATCTCCTGGGCCGCACAGTTTCATCCGCGGGCAGGTTTCCGCTGCTGCTTAAGCTGATCGATGCGAACCAGGATCTTTCTGTGCAGGTTCATCCCGACGATGACTACGTGCGCCAACACACCGCCGAAACGTGGGGCAAGAGCGAAATGTGGTACATCGTGCACGCCGAGCCCGGTGCGTGGATCGTCTGGGGATTGCGGCCCGGAGTCACCAAGGACCAGTTTGCCCAGGCCATTGAGGCGGGGGGAGAGGCCATTTTGGCCTGCTTGAATAAGGTTTCCGTGCAGGCCGGTCAAGTCTATCCCATTTCCGCCGGATTGGTGCATGCTCTGGGCGCGGGCTGCCTGGTGGCGGAGATCCAGCAGAACTCTGACACCACCTATCGCGTCTATGACTGGGATCGCCTTGATCAAGAAGGTAATCCTCGGGATCTGCACATCCACCAAGCCCTGGACGTCATTGATTTTTCTGCCCAGGCTCTGGATGTCGACTATCATCTAGCACGCTGTGCCCGCTACTTCCAGTTTGAGGTGCTGGACAAACCCCAGCGGCGTGTGCTCAAACTGGATGGCGCCTTTCAGATTCTCACCTCGATCGGGGGCAGGGCAGAAGTTGTACACGGGGAAACCGTTACCGAACTGGCTGCGGGCCAGTCTTGTCTGCTCCCCGCTGCCCTGGACAGTTGTGAGCTGAGAGCGGAGGGCATCGTGCTCAGAAGCAGCCCAGCGCTGACCTAAACAGGGCTGGCGGGGCTGTCTTCCACGCAAAGGGGGATGTTGGTGTGAAGAAAAAGGCGTATAGGCTTCTGCTGGTGGGTGGTGCAGTCTGCTTGCTGGCGCTGTGGAGTGCGTCTAGCCTTGAGGCCCGGCAGCTGCAGGTGGTGACCACCTTTTCTATTCTGCAGGACTTCGTTCAGCAGGTGGGGGGCAGGGAGGTCGCGGTGCATGCGCTGGTTCCCCTGGGCGCCGATCCCCACACCTGGGAGCCTTCCCCCAGGGAGGCGGGGTTAGTCGCCAAGGCAGATTTGCTGGTGGCCAATGGTGCAGCTTTTGACGATTGGCTGCTGCCCGTGATGCGCAGCGCCGCTGGGCCCCACGTTTCCCTGATCCTGGCGTCGGAGGGGTTATCCCTGCTGGAAGCCCACACCCACCACGGCCATACCCACGCCCATGATCCCCATTTGTGGCTGAGCGTACCCAACGCTGTGGCCTATGTAGAGCGAATAACCCAGGCTCTGCAGGAGCTGTCCCCGGACCGTGCAGACTACTTCGCCGAGAACGCGGCCAGGTACATCCAGGAACTGTGGGCTTTGGATGGGAGACTGGCGGCCGAGTTGGCCGAGATCCCTCCCGAAAACAGGATCATCGTCACCTATCACAATGCCTTCAGCTATTTGGCGGAACGTTACGGCTTCGAGGTGGTGGAGTTTCTGGTGCACAACCCGGAGGCAGAGCCCAATCCCAGGGATCTGGGGCGCCTGGTGGAACTGGTGAAGCAGCTGGAAAAGCCAGCGGTCTTCACAGAACCCCAGCTCAACAGCGGTACTCGCTATATCCAGGCCCTGGCCCAGGAAGCCGGTGCCCAGGTCTTTACGCTCTATAGTGACAGCCTCAGCGAGGCGGTGCCCACCTATGTGGAGATGATGGAGTACAACCTACAGGTGTTATTGGAGGCGTTGCAATGACGGTGTTACAGTCGGGATTTGCCCTGGAAGTGCGAAACCTCATCGCAGGCTACCAAGACCAGGTAGTGCTGGAGGGCGTTTCCTGGCAGGTACCCCGCGGCTCCCTTGCGGCCATCATCGGCCCCAACGGAGGCGGCAAATCCACTCTGCTCAAAACGGCGGTGGGGCTGCTTAAGCCCTTTAGTTATGACACTTTGACCCTCTTAGGTCAAAGCCCTAAGCTGGGACGAAAAAGGACGGCCTATCTGCCTCAGCGGGAAGAGGTTGACTGGGATTTCCCCATTACCGTCTTGGAGGTGGTGCTTCAAGGGCGGTTGGTGAGGAAAGGCTGGCGGGGCCGATTGTGCCGGGAGGATTACGCTGCCAGCCGGCGCGCCTTGGAGCTATTCGGACTGGCAGGTCTTGAAGCGTCACAGATTGGGGCCCTCAGCGGCGGACAGCGGCAGAGGGTTTTCCTGGCCCGAGCGGTGGTTCAAGAAGCGGATCTCATTCTGTTGGACGAGCCTGCGGCGGGTTTGGATGCCCAGACCCAGCATGAGCTGGCGGATCTCTTTGTGGATCTGTGCAGGCAAGGTAAGACCATCATCGCGGCCACCCATGACCTGGACTGCTTGACCGAATGCTTCGATCAGGTGTTAGCCCTAAACCGAAGGGTCCTGGCCGCCGGTGAGCCTTCCCAGGTGCTCACGGAGGCGATCCTGGAGGAGCTGTTTGCCCGGCACTTTCCTAAGGTTGGTGCAGGTGGGGAGGTCATGGTGCATGAATCTTGAGCTGATTTTGGAACCGTTTCAATACGCATTTATGGTGCGGGCCTTCGTGGGGGTGGGATTGATTGCGGTTGTGGCTGCAGTCATCGGCACCTTCGTGGTACTGAAGGGTCTGGCCTTCATGGGGGACGCCATTGCCCATACCGCCTTTACCGGCATTGCCCTGGGTTTGCTCTTGGGTATTGGGATTCACTTGAGCGCCCTTTTCTTTGCCCTCCTGACGGCGCTGGGAGTTGTCTTGCTGACCCGGGTTTCCAATGTGAGGAACGATACGGCCTTGGCCATCCTCTTTACCGGCGTTTTTGCGCTGGGCATTGTGCTTCTGTCCACAAGCCCTGGGTTTGTGGGGGATCTCAACAGCCTGCTGCTGGGTTCGGTGCTGGCGATGCAGAGTCGGGAGATTGCTCTCATTGGCGGTTTTGCCTTGCTGCTGCTGGCGGTTTTGGTTTTGTTCTTCTCGCGGTTTGTTTTGGTTTCCTTTGACCCAATTGGGGCAGAGGCGGCGGGTTTTCCGGTGGTGGCCTTCCAAAGCCTGCTCTTAGCACTCATCGCGGTGGCCATCGTCATTTCCATCCAAGCCGTGGGGGTGATTTTGGTGGTGGCGCTGCTGATCACTCCTCCAGCCACAGCGGGTCTGCTCACCAAGGGGTTGAAGCTGCAGATGGTGCTCGCTGCCGCCTTTGGCCTTGCTTCGTCGGTGTTAGGATTGTACATCTCCTACTTCTGGGGCGCACCTCCGGGGGCAACGGTAGTATTGGTGGCAACCCTGTTTTTTGCTGTGGTTCTAGTGGTGCAAAGGCTGCGCAGGGGGAGTAGGCTGGCATGCTAGACCATCCACATGTGCTGACCACCGTCGTGGAGGAGCAGGAGGAAGGCCTCATGGTCAAAGACGTTGTCTTAGGCCGCTTGGGACTCACCCGCGGCCTGCTCCGGCGCATGAAAAGGGGGGGCGGGGTATTCCTCAACGGGCAGAGGGATTATCTGACCAGGAGGGTACGGGCTGGCGATCGGATCCAGATCGTCTTTTTTGACGAGAAAACCGCGCTTGAGCCGGAGGAAATTCCCCTGGACGTGGTGTTTGAAGATGAATACCTGCTGGTGGTGAACAAACCGGCGGGCATGGCGGTGCATCCCACAGGGGCCTATCAGGAGGGTACGCTGGCCAATGCACTTGCCCATTACTGGGCTGCCATTGGCCTGGAGGGTAAAGTGCGTCTGGTACACCGCCTGGACAAGGACACCTCGGGATTGATTTTGGTGGCTAAGGAACCCTACACACTGCACGGGCTGTTAAGGCAGCTGGGAAGGCGTGAGCTGGTCAGGGAATATCTAGCTATCGTCCAGGGTCAACTGGCCCAGGAGCAGGGTGTTATCGAAGTGTCCATTGGCCGTTCCCCTGACCATGGGGTAAAGCGCATGGCCGATCCTCAAGGCAAGACCGCCAAGACGGTGTACCGGGTTCTGCAGTGCGCTGGGCAGGCCAGTTTAGTGCGGGCCCGCTTGGAAAGCGGACGCACCCATCAGGTGCGAGTGCACTTCGCCCATGTGGGCCATCCTTTGGTGGGCGATCCCCTCTACAGCCGGGCGGTACCGGATCTGCCTGGCCAGGCTCTGCATGCTTGGCGCCTGGAATTTGTGCACCCGCGAACGGGAAAGGAGCACGTGATCACACGTCCCATGCCCCGGCAGATGCTTTCTGTTTGGAAAAGGTTTCGGGAAGGAGAATTCGCAAGCAATGTTCCACGTGACGGGGAAGATGATTGAGAAGGGTGCTAAGGCGGGAGTGGCAACCACCTGGGAGCTGGCCAAGGTGGTGGTGCCCACGGCTGTGGTGGTGTCAGTCTTTCGAGCCAGCGGTTTGCTGGAGACGATCACGGCGTTTTTTGCACCTTATATGAACTGGTTTGGGCTGTCGGGCGAGGCGGCCCTTGTGCTGTTCAGTGGCTATTTTATCAATCTCTATGCTGCGGCGGGAAGCATCATGGCCTTGACACTTACCGTGAAGGAGATCACCATCTGTTCCGTCATGCTTCTGCTCTGCCATTCGCTCCTGGTTGAGCTGCCCATCAGCAAGAAGGCGGGCAGCTCCTTGGGCTACATCTTCTTGATCCGCCTGGGCTGTTCCCTGGCCATGGGCTGGGTCTTGGGGGTGGTGCTGCCGTGATCGCGCTGTGGGAAGGCTTTCTGCAGGGGGTAAGCGGCGTAGTGAACATCGCCCTCATCGTGATCCCTCTGATGATCGTGTTGGAGATCGCCCAGGCCAACGGTTGGCTGCAGAAGATCAACCGTTACGCCGCTAGACCTTTCCGGGCCATCGGCGTGGGTGAGGAGGGTGTTTTTCCCCTGGTCGTGGCCATTGTTTTCGGCATCACCTATGGCTCTGGCCTGATCATCAACCATGTGCGCACGGGCCAGGTCAGTGCCCGCGAAGCCAAGGTCATCGGCACCTTTATGGCCATTGCCCATGCCTTGATCGAGGATACCATCATCTTTTTCGTCCTGGGGGCCCCTTTGCTGCTTCTACTGGTGCCCAGGTTGATTCTGGCCTTTTTGATGTCGTACATCGTATACAAACGCGGTGGAGCTCCTTCAGGAAAGGGGAACGACCTGCACTCCCCTTAGCAGCCAGTTGTACTGCCCTGGGGTCAAATCCAGCTGTAGGAGGAGTTTGGCTCCTTGGGCAGTTGGCACCGGTATCGTTACGGTAAAGGGTTCCAGGGTGATCTGTTCAATCTTCCAGTCCCCAGTGCTGTCCAGGCTGAACAGGAAGTCCATGACCTCACTGGGATCCTGCCTGAGATCGGGAGCAAGCAGCGTCTCCAGCCTGCTTCGGTTCTCGGCCCTCAGGGCGGTTTGCAGTTCGCGCACGAAGAAGGCACAGGACTCAGCGATCTCTGGGGGCACTTCAGCCTCCTGGGGAACGAGGCGGAACTCGTGCAGCTGCAGTGAACCTGCCGTCTCCTGCCAGGCCATAACGGCGGTGTAGTGCGTGCCCCTTTCGGTGGAGAAAAGAACCACGTAGGCACCGTTCGGATCCGCCGGTACTTCCAAAACGGCACTGGAGATCCGGCCGAAGTACTGCGGCAGGCTGGCTAGATAGTCGGCAAGCCCTTCCTGCTGCAGGTCGGCACTGATCAGCTCTGTCAAGTCGGCCAGACTGCGGTTGTTGAGGGCCCGCGTGAACCTGTTGATCTGAATCTGGATGCGCGCGCCCAGCTCATCCAGTTCTGCGCTTTCTTCCCTTTCCGGTTCAGGTTCCTGATCTTCCAGGGGCAGGATGGGCTCGGCCTCATCCGTCCCTGCCTCAGCTGGCTCCGGCGCCTCAGCGGTGTTGGCCAGCTCAACGGTGGGGTACAGGGAGGAGGGTTCGAGCTGGATCGTCTGGAACGCCCCCTGCTTCTCCACTGCCTGTATATCGCCGGCCACAACTTCCCAGTTTTCAGGGAGCTGCAGGGCCACGGTGGAGGTCTGTACCGGGACGGTGAACTGGGGCAGCCAAAGCTGGTCGGGACCCAGCACGGCCTCGCGCAGCTGCGCTTCCACCAGCCCTTCATAGGCGAAGGTCACAGTCTGCGTCTGGACCTCCCGCACGGCAAAGCTCACCGCGGTGCTGTGGGGATACCTCTGCACGCTGTATTCCACCAGGCCATCGGCCCAGAACTCCGTGAGGTGGGCAGTGGGGAAGATGAGAAAAGACACCGATGCCGCCTCTGGTTCAATAACTACTTCCCCTGAAACCCGCAAGAAACCGCTTTCAGGAAGATAAAAGACATCGATCCGGGCTTCCGCCGTTCCCCACAGCAAAAGCACTGACAGAAGCACGATTAGACTTTTCTTCATCCTGGAACCTCCTAGCCCTCGACACTCCACTGACCTTCCCTTCTCTATCTTTAATCTTTTCCGTTGAAATCCCTGCCTAGAGTTGGTATAATTAACACTGTGCACAAAGTGTGCTCAATGCTCTGGGGAGGTACCAGCATGCATCCGTACATAGAATTCGTCAATCCACACCTGGGAAAACTGCTCACGGATATTGGCCTGGATAAGCGCTTTCTGCGAGGCCAAGGCGTTTACCTCTATGACCACAATGGAGAAGAGTACTTGGACTGCATTGCCGCCTATGGAGCGCTGCCTTTTGGATACAACCCTCCCGAAATCTGGCGAGCCCTTCATGACCTTGAGTCTAGGCAGGAACCTAGTTTTATTCAGCCTTCCCTGCTTGAGGCCGCGGGAGAACTGGCCGCCAGGCTCATCGCAGCAGCTCCGCCTGGGCTGCAGTATGTGACCTTCGCCAACAGCGGGGCGGAGGCGGTGGAGGCCGCCTTCAAACTGGCCCGGGCCAAAACGGGCAGGTCCGTGATTCTTTCCACCAGGAACAGTTTCCACGGGAAAACCTTGGGGGCCCTGTCCGCGACGGGCAACGAGGGTTACCAAAAGGCGTTTGGTGCGCCTGTGCCAGGTTTTAGCCACATACCCTTCGGAGATGCTGGTGCCCTGGAAGCTTATCTTAAGGATCATGCCCAGGACACCGCAGCCTTCATCGTAGAACCCATCCAAGGCGAGGGGGGCATTGTGGAGCCGCCCCCAGGTTATCTGCGGCAGGTACGGGAACTGTGTGCAAACTACGGTGTGCTCACCATCTTCGATGAAATCCAGTCTGGTCTGGGGCGCACGGGGACCATGTTTGCCTGCGAACAGGACGGAGTAACCCCCGATATCATGGTGGTGGCCAAAGCGCTTGGCGGAGGCTTGCTTCCCATAGGCGCCGTGCTCTGCACAGCAGATGCATACACAGAGGATTTTGGCCTCAAGCACTCCTCCACCTTTGCCGGGAACTCCCTGGGTGCGAGGGTAGGCTTGGCGGTGCTGGACCTTCTGACCAAGGACGATGGCGCTTTGCTCAGCGCTGTGCAGGAAAAGGGTGCCTTGCTCAAGGCTGGTTTGGAACGGGTGGCCAAGAAGTATCCCCAAGTGATCAAGGCCATCCGCGGCCGCGGCCTCATGCTGGGCATTGAGTTTTCCAACTCCCGGGCTCCCTATCCCCACAGCCTGCTGGGCGTCATGGCAGAGCAGGAAATGCTCACGCCCATGGTGGCTTCGTATCTGTTGAACGTGGAAAGGGTGCGGGTGGCGCCGACCCTCAACGGAGCCAGTGTGATCCGCATTGAGCCGCCCTTGATCATCGGCCATGCAGAGATTGAGCGGGTGGTCGCCGCCGTGGAGCGGACCGTGCAGCTTATGGCTTCCAGGGATACGGCAGCGTTTTTGGGCCACCTGGTCAGCTTCAGGCGGCCTGAACAAGCAGAGAGTGCTCTCCCGCCCAGCGCAATACAGGAGATTCGGCCTGAGCCCGCTGATGGCCGCTTTGCGTTCTTGGTGCACCCCGTTGATTTGGGCAACTACACTGATTTCGATGCCAGCTTGGCTGCCTTGACCGAGGCGCAGTTGGAGGACTTGAGCTCTCGCTGGAATGACATGGTGGAGCCCTTTGTGGTCAGCAGCACACGCATTGTCGATCGGTACGGGCGCACGGCTTACGGCGACTTTATCTGCGTACCTAAGACTGCGGCTCAGCTCTTGGCCATGGACAAAAAGCAGGCCATCGAGGAAATTATGGCCGCCATTGATTTGGCAGTTGAGCGGGGAGCGAAAATAGTGGGCTTGGGGGCCTACACATCTGTGGTCACCATGGGCGGCAGGCAGCTGCTGCCCTATACTCCAGTTGCCCTCACCACGGGTAACAGCTACACGGTTGTCTCTGGCGTGGAAGCGGCCACCACCGCTGCGCAGCAAGTTGGTCTGGATCTTAACAAGGTAACCGGTGCGGTGGTGGGTGCGGGGGGAGCCATTGGCAAGGCCCTGGCGCTGCTCCTCGCGGAGCAGGTTCAGCGCTTGATCCTCATTGGCAATCCTGCTCGCCCTGAAAAGAGCGAGTACCGCATGCTCAAAGTGGCGGTGGAGATCATCCAGCATCTGCAGGAGCTGAAGAAGGCAGGGCGGCATTTTGCCCCCGGAAGCCTGGGGGATTTCGCCGCCCGGCTCAGCGATTCGCCAGCTGCAGATGCACCCCTGAGCACGTGGATTGACTATGCACGGGGTGTGCTGGCTTCAGGGGCTCCTTTGACCGTAACTGTGGAAAGCAGGGCCCATCTGCCCAAGGCAGATCTGATTATGGCGGCCACCAGCAGCCTGGAAGCGTTGATCACTCCAGAGCTGCTGAAGCAGGGCGCGGTGGTCTGCGACATGTCCAGGCCCAGCAATGTGAGCGAAAGCGTGCTGCAGGACAGACCCGATGTGCTGGTGATTGACGGAGGGGTTATTGCTTTACCCAACAGCCCTGACCTGGGTTGGAATTTCGGTTTTGAGAAGGGGACTGCCTTTGCCTGCATGTCCGAGACCATGATGCTGGCGCTGGAGGGGCGCTATGAGCATATCAGCTTAGGAGCTGATCTGAATCTGGAGCACCTTGAGCTCATGCGCACCCTCGCCAAGAAGCTGGGCTTCTCCCTGGCCGGTTTTCGAGCTTTCGACAGACCGTTGGATCCAGCCATCTGGGAGCGGGTGCGTGCTTTGAGGAAGCAAGAGACAGCGTAAGTTGAATGGAGTATAATAGGAGCCGGGGCGTTTCCCGGCTCCTTTTTTGGAACAGGATTTCGGCCTGGACTCAAGAAACAGTACATAGACATCTGAATGGGAGTGATGGGCTTGGAGAAGCTGGCCATTCACGGAGGCACGCCTGTGCGGTCCAAACCGTGGGTGTCGAAATACATGGGTAGCGAGGAACTAGGGGTGGAGGAGAAAGCCAGGGTGCTGCGGGTCTTGAAGAAGAAACGGATCTTCCGCTATCTGCCCAGCGGCCTGGAAACTTCTGAGGCCAGTGCTCTGGAAGAAGAATACAAGAGCTTTCTGGGTACGAACTACGCTTTGGCGGTCAACTCGGGCACTTCAGCTCTGATCTGCGCCTTGGTAGCTGCCGGGGTTGGTCCGGGGCATGAAGTGATCATTCCCGCCTATACCTGGGTGGCCACGGCTGCGGCAGCGGCTGTTCTGGGCGCCGTGCCCATTTTGGCGGAGGTGGATTCTAGTTTGACTCTGGATCCCGCGGATCTGGAGGCAAAAATCACTTCCCGTACCAAGGCAGTGGTTGTCGTGCATATGCGGGGGATTTCCGCGGCCATGGATGAGATCATGGCTGTGGCCAACAAACACGATCTCATGGTGATTGAGGATGCGGCCCAGGCCAACGGCGGCACGTATGGAGGACGCAGGCTGGGATCCATCGGCCACTTGGGCTGCTTCAGCCTCCAGCAGTCCAAGGTTATCGCCGCGGGGGAAGGAGGCATGGTAGTCACAGACTCCGAGGAGATGTGGCAGCGGGCGGTTCTATACCACGACGGGGCAGGCTATCAGTTCCGCTTTGTGGAGCGGAAGATACCTGCTTTTCCTGGCCAGAATTACCGCTTAACGGAGCTACAGGCAGCCCTGTCCCTGGGCCAGCTGGAGAAGATGCCGGCCATCTTGGCCAGAACCCGGGAGAACAAACGGAAACTGGTGGAACGGCTCAAGGAGCAGCAAAAGATAGAACTCTCCCCGGTTTTCGGTACTGAGCGGGATCTGGGAGTGAGTCTGATCTTCTACGTGGAAAACGAGGAAAAAGCCCGCTTGACTGCCCAGGCGCTCACCGCGGAGGGGATACCGGCCTTCCAGGTCTATGACTCCCAGGCCAACGATCAGCACATTTACGTGAACTGGGAGTTTCTCATGGCCAAACGGGACGCTTGGGGAGGGAGTTTTCCCTGGAGTCTACTAGAGGGAGACGGCGTGGAATATTCCAAGGACAGCTGTCCTAAGACCTTGGGGCTTCTGGGCAGAGCAGTGCAGATTCATCTCAACCATTTAGTCAGTGATGCAGATCTTCAGGATGTTGAGGCCGCCATCAACAAGGTTGCCTTCCACCTGTTGTAGTGGGGAGGAAATAGGGATGGAACTGACGTTTACGAAATATCATGGACTGGGCAATGACTTCATTTTCTTGGAAGACTTTGGAGGAGATCTTCTGGAGGGGGGCGAAGAGCTAGCAAGATTGCTCTGCCACCGTCACTTTGGGATTGGAGCCGACGGTCTGGTCTTGGTTGGCAGGGACGGTGAACTGTTTGTTATGCACATCTTCAACGCCGATGGTACAGAGGCTGAGATCTGCGGTAACGCGGTGCGCTGTATGGCAGATTATCTGCTCAGCCGGGGTTTGGCGGCAGGTCCGGAGCTTAGCATCCGCACTTTGGCCGGCGTGAAGGAAGTTCAGGTGGTAAATAACCTGTATCGGGTGGATATGGGTGAGCCTGATTTCTCTTTTGCCGGGGGCGGAACGATTGCCATCTCAGCCTCTGGGCAGGAGTGGATCTGCCACCCCGTTTCCATGGGCAATCCCCACGCCGTTGTCTTCGTGGACCAGGTGGACAAAGTCAATCTGGCCATGTGGGGGCCCACCCTGGAGACCAGTTCGGTCTGGCCCCAGAAAGCCAACGTTGAGTTTGTCGAGGTAGTGGACCCTGGCCGGATCAAAGTGCGGGTCTGGGAGCGCGGCGCTGGGCCAACCTTGGCCTGCGGTACAGGAGCGTGCGCGGCGGCAGTGGTGTCGGCCAGGCAGGGGTTCACCAGGGGGCCCGTGCAGGTCTCACTTCCCGGAGGCGAGCTGACCATAGAGTGGAGCGCCGGCAGCAGTGTCTTCATGACTGGCCCGGCCACCAGGGTTTTTGTAGGCAGTATCGATCTACAAGCATTAATGAGCGGGAGATGATGACTGTGATCGTATTGGCACATCGGGGTTATTCAGCAAAAGCGCCGGAAAACACCATGGCGGCCTTCGAGTTGGCTCTGGCCGTGGGAGCAGACGGTATCGAGTTGGATGTACATATGACCAGAGATGGAGAGATTGTGGTGATCCACGACGATACCCTGGATCGCACCACGAATGGAAAGGGCCCGGTCAGCGACCAGACCATGGCGGAACTGAGAGAACTGGATGCGGGTTCCTGGTTTTCACCGGAGTTTGCCGGAGAGAGAATACCCACCCTCAAGCTGGTGCTGGAACTGATTAAGGACAAGGATGTCCTGCTGAACATCGAGATCAAAACCGGTTTAGGGTTTCAGCAGCTCAACGAGGAACTAGTGCCTCTTTTGGACCGATACGATCGCTGGGAGCGCACGATCATCTCGTCGTTTAACCACTATGCCCTGGCCCACCTGATCAGCCTGAAGCCCCAGGCTCGCACAGCGATTCTGTACATGGCAGCCCTGGTCAACCCCTGGGTATATGCCAAGAGCATTGGGGCCACGGCTCTGCATCCTTATTATCCAGGCATAATCCCGGAGATAGTTACAGCGTCGCAGCAGAATGGAATGATGGTCAATGCCTGGACTGTGGACCTGGAAGCGGATATCCAGCGAGTTAAGATGTGCCGCGTTGACGGTATTATCACCAACGAGCCCGAGAGGGTGAAAAGTCTGATCTAGACTGGACTTATGGACAGCGTGACATCCGCAGTGAGCGTGCCCTTTTGTGTAAAGAGGGCACTTTTCTTGGAGAGGAGGTCGAACGGTGACGATTTTGGAGACCGTGGACTTAAGGAAAAGGTTCGGCGACTTCTTTGCCCTGAACGGCGTAAACCTCAAGGTGCAGCGGGGCCAGATCCATGGCTTCATTGGCCCCAACGGGGCGGGGAAAACCACCACCATGCGTATCCTCTTGGGGCTGCTTAAGGCAACTTCGGGTACTGCACAGCTTTTCGGGAAGGATGCCTGGGCAGATGCGGTGGAAATCCACAAGTTGCTGGCCTACGTACCCGGCGAAGTGAACCTCTGGCCTAACTTAACAGGTGGGGAAGTGCTGGACTTGTTTGCCCGCTTGCGCGGACGTTTGGGGCAGCAGAATCAGCGCCTCCGTAAGGAGCTTATCGAACGGTTTGAGCTGGATCCCAGCCGCAAATGCGGTACCTATTCCAAGGGTAACCGTCAAAAGGTGGCTCTCATCGCCGCCCTGGCCAGTGGAGCGGAGCTGCTGATCTTAGACGAACCCACCTCAGGCCTTGATCCCTTAATGGAACAGGTGTTTCAAGACTGCATTGGGGAGCTGAAGAGCCAGGGTCGGAGCGTCCTGCTCTCCAGCCACATCCTTTCCGAAGTGGAAAAAACCTGCGATTACATCAGCATCATCCGGGATGGGGTGATCATTGAAAACGGTACATTGGAAGAGCTCAGGCACCTGACCAGCACCCACGTTGCCGTGCAGACCAAAAGGCCCATCCAGGGATTGCAGGAGTTTCCCGGTGTGCACGATCTGCGGGAGGAGGACGGCTTGACCCATTTCTCCGTGGAAGCGGAACATATGGGCACGGTCATGGCTTACCTCAGCTCCTTAGAAATTGTCCGCCTGGAGAGTGCCCCGCCAACTTTGGAGGATTTGTTCATCCGCCACTATGAGGGGCAGGGGGCAGGACGATGAAAGGCCGAGGCTTTGTTGGATCATCCGCCCTGGGCAGGTTTTTCTGGCGTCAGGAGAGGCGGCAGGCGGCCCTGTGGTGTGCGGCCATAGTGCTTCTGAATCTCTTGGTGGTGCTGGCCTACAACCAGATTTACCAAAGTGAAGCTGAGCGCCAGGCCATGGCTGAAACCATGAGCAACCCAGCCATGACCTTTATGCTGGGGCCTGGCTACGGACTGGACGACTACACCATTGGAGCCATGGTGGGACATGAGATGCTGCTGTTCGCGGCCCTGGCCGCGGCCGTGATGAACATCCTTTTGGTGAACGCACAAACCAGGGGGGCGGAAGAAGACGGCAGGCAGGAGCTGCTCCTTTCACTGCCCGTGGGCCGTCTGAGCAGTCTAGGTGCCGTTTTTGCCTTGGCTGTGGCGAAGAACTTGGGTCTGGCCCTGCTCACCGCGGCAGCCATGTGGGGAGCTGGGGTGGAGTCCGTTGACCTTGCTGGTTCGCTGCTCTTTGGGATGGTTTTGGGGGTCACGGGCCTGTTTTTTGGCGGGCTCACCGCCCTCTTTGCCCAGTTGACCGAGGCAGGCCGGGCTAACCTGGCCCTGTCCCTGGGAGCCTTGGGCGTGATGTATGTTGTCAGGGGAATGGGAGATCTGGGGCGTGAATGGCTGGCGCTCATTTCGCCCCTTGGGCTGATTCTGCGCAGCCAGGTTTACGTGCGCAATTTCTGGTGGCCCGTCTGGGCCATGCTTGGCCTAGGAATACTGCTTTGGCTGGGGGCTTTTGGTCTGAAGCGAGAACGGGATCTAGGTGCCGGTTTGATCCGCTGGCGCCCAGAACGCAAGGCGTCCTCCAGGCTGCTGGGGAGCCCCCTGGCCTTGGCCTTCAGGCTCCAGCGCACCACGATCATCAGTTGGATCGGCGCCCTCTTTTTCCTCGGCCTTTCTTATGGATCTGTGTTTGGGGATTTGGAGGCGTTTTTGGCGGGGAATGAGTTTCTGAAGGATATCCTCCCCGCTGTGCAGGGCTATTCGCTTACTGAGCAGTTCTTGGGCATGGTTGTCTTGGTTATGGCCATGATGGCGGTGATACCGGGCCTGCTGGCGGTCTTGCGCTTGGGCAGGGAGGAGGCAGGGGGTAGGCTGGAAAGCCTCTTGGCCCTTCCAGTGACCCGTCTGAGGCTGTTGGCAAGCTTTACCGCGCTCAGTGTCTTGGTGAGCGGAGCGGCCATGCTGGTTTCGGGCCTCGGCCTTTGGCTGGCAGCCAGCGTGGTGGTGGAGGAGGGCTTGAGTTTGCCAATGATGCTGCGGGCGTGCCTGGCTCAGCTTCCGGCCATGCTGGCCATGACCTCCGCTTCCGTTCTGGTCATGGGATTTAGGCCGAGGTGGAGCGGTTTGGTCTGGGGCTACTTGGGCTATTCTTTTTTCGCCGTCTACTTCGGTGTGCTGGTGCGCCTACCTGAGTGGATGGCCAAGCTATCTCCTTTCGGCTTCAGCCCCCAGCTGCCAGTGGAGCCTTTTGAGCCCCTGACGGCTGCCGCGCTGGGGGGAGTGTCCCTGGCGCTTTGGGTCCTGGGAAGTGTGGGATATGTCAAACGGGATATTGGTGTCTGAGGCACAAAAAAAGAGCTGCCTGCATTGTGCAGTGCAGCTCTTAGCTTTTTAGCTAGATTACTCCCTCAAGATCCGCCTGGGCAATGGCCAGAACTAGGTCTACGCAGGCCTGTACGTCTCCCAGATCTACCATCTCAGAAGGCGAGTGGACGTAGCGGGAGGGAATGGAGATGGTTCCCGAGGGGACGCCTTCTTTGCTCACGTGGATGGCCCCCGCGTCGGTTCCTCCGCGTGCTAGTACCTCCATTTGGTAGGGAATACCCTTGGTCTCGCACAGCTCCACCATGAGATCCTTTACCCGGGGATGGGCAATAAGGGAGGAATCCTTCACTTTGATGGCAGCTCCTTTACCCAGCTCCACCGCCATGGGGAAAGCTTCCGGTGTATCTCCCGTAAGGGTCACGTCCAGGGCGACGCCCAGATCAGGTTCAATACCGAAAGCGGCCGTGCGGGCTCCCCGCAGTCCAACCTCTTCTTGGGTGGTGAACACGAAATAGAGCGTGTTCTTAGGATTGGAGATCCTCTTCAAGGCCTCCACAAGCACTGCGCAGCCGATGCGGTCATCCATGGCCTTGGACACCAGGCGGCCGCCCAGATCGGCAAAGTCTCGGTGGAAGATGCCGAACTCGCCCACGCGCACCTTCTGCAGCGCTTCCTCTCTGCTGGTGGCTCCGATGTCAATGTACAGTTTATCGAGGGTCAGTTCTTTCCACTGCGTTTTTCCTTCTTGGTAGATCACGCCGATGGTTCCATTGGCAAAGCGGACTCGGCTGCCCACCAGGGTTGCTATGCCCACGCCGCCCACATTGGAAAAACGGAGAAAACCCTTGTCGTCTATGTAGGTGATCACTATACCGATTTCATCGGTATGGGCTGCAAACATGATCTTCTTACCGTCCGGTGAGCCGTTCTTCACGGCAATGAGGTTGCCCAGGACATCGGTGCGGATCTCGTCAGCCTGGTCCTTGATCATCTCCCTGATTAGTGCCGTAACTTCCGTCTCGTAACCAGAGGGGCCGAAGGCCTGGGTTAACTGTTCAATGATGGCTTTCAACTCAATCCCGCCCTTTCTTCAAGCCGTGCTAAGTAGTGTTTAACGAGCTGGTAAGCTCCTTCAAAGTCGTCTTTACACATGATCGAAGCCGGCGAATGGATGTAGCGGCAGGGCACCGCGATGGTTGCCACCTTCACACCGGTCCCCGACAGCTGAATCCGCCCGGCATCTGTTCCCCCGGCCGTGCTGCGGCGAACCTGGACCTTGATTCCCTTTTCCGCTGCCAGAGCAAACAGTTCCTGCACCAGTTCCGGGTTGGTAATGACCGTGCGGTCCATGACGGTGATGGCCGGGCCCTGTCCCAGGGCAGTAGCCTGCCTGTGCTCATCAGTTCCGGGCACGTCGGAGGCGGTGGTGCCTTCCAGAATCAAGGCCAGATCCGGTTCTACCTGGTAAGCGGCAACTCCGGCACCCCTGAGGCCCACTTCTTCTTGCACCGTGAAGGCGGCAATCAAGGGGAAGGAGACTTCTTCCTGCAGGAGGCGGATGGCCAAGGCGCACCCAACCCTATCATCTAAGGCCTTTGCCTTAACCTTGCCATTAGCAACCTCTTCATACTCCGTGGTGAAGTAGGCGATTTCGCCCAGCTGCACCAACTTCTCCGCCTCTTCCTTGCTCTTGGCGCCAATATCGATCAGAAGCTCCCGGACGGTAAAGGCGTTTTCCCTTTCCTCGGGCCTCTGTAGGTGAATGGGCTTGCTTCCGATCACTCCCGGGGTTTTCTTAGAGCCCACAACTACCGTTTTCGCCACCAACACCCGGGGATCCACGCCACCTATGGGGCGGAACTTGAGGTAGCCGTCGCCGTCAATGCCCACGATCATGAGGGCAACTTCATCCATGTGGGCGGCTAGCATCACCTTTGGCCCGGGAGCATCTGGGTTCTTGATGGCCAAGAGGTTGCCCAGGGCATCGGTTTTCACAACGTGGGCATGGGCTTCAACTTCGGCGCGGATCAGATCGCGCACCTCATTTTCCTGCCCAGGTGCGCCGTTGGCCTGTGTCAAACGGGCTAAAAGCATGTCAATCCCTCCACAAATTCTTGATCCAGGCCGGCGATGAACATGGCCATCAAGCGCCCTGTGCGCTGGACATCCTGGTAATCCAGGGTTTCCACGGGAGTGTGCATGTATCTCAGGGGAATGGACAGCAAAATGGTGGCCACTCCGGCTCTAGCCACTTGGATGGCGTAGGCGTCGGTTCCTCCCGGGTAGGGCGATGGATCAAGGGAGTAGCTGATGTTCCATTCTTTGGCCGTTTCCACCATGCGGGTATGCAGCTTGGGATGCACATGGGGCCCCATGGCGATACCCGGCCCTTTGCTCAGTTTTATGGTATCGGTTTCGGGAAGGCCTGGAGAATCGCCGAAACCCACATCGATGGCAATACCGATATCAGGTATGATTCCATAGGTGCTGGTGATGGCACCCCTCAAGCCCACCTCTTCCTGCACGGTGGCAACACCGTACACATCCGCTTGGTGGTCGATCTTGGACAGGGTCTTAAAGCACTCCAAAATGGCGGCTACCCCAGCTCGGTCGTCAAAGGCCTTACCTGCCATGAAGGAGCTCTGCAGGTTAGAAACCCTGCGCTTAATGGTGACTAGATCGCCCACCCGCACGTGTTCAGCGGCTTCTTCAGCACTGTCAAAGCCGGCGTCAATGAATAGATCTTCCATCTTCACCGCTTTGTTCTGCTCTCCGGGAGCCTGGATGTGGGGCGGCTTAGCTCCAATAACGCCTGTGAGCGCTTTCTGCCTTCCGTGAACCACAACTTCCTGGGCCAGCAGCACCCGCTGATCAAAGCCGCCAATGGTGCTGAAGCGCAGGAAGCCTTCCTTCTCGATTTTGGTGATTACGAGGCCAATTTCGTCCATATGGGCGGCCAGCATTACTTTAGGCCTGGGTTCGGGCCCCTGGCCCTTTTTCAGCATGATCAGGTTGCCTAGTTTGTCTAGACGCGTTTCATCCGCCCAGGGACAGCCCTGTTCAATGAGTTTCGCCAGCTCGAGCTCGTAGCCTGATACGCCCGCTGCCTCGCTTAAGCTGCGAAAGACCTCTTTTACATCCACCAATTTCCCTCCAATCCTCTGGTTTAACTCTATTATTTCTGGTCGCTAAAGGAAAAACCTGCATAGGCGAGAATTAAACTAGAACAGGTGGAAGGGGGCTGTGCCATGCCTAATTCCGGCGTCTATGTGCTTTGGCTGCATCTGTCGCAGAGGGCCACCATCACCGTGGGCAGGTTGGGGATCTTTACCTTTCCCCCCGGTGTTTACGCCTATGCTGGCAGTGCCCAGCGCAACCTCCAGCAGCGAATTGCCAGGCACCGCAGGCTGGAAAAGACGCTGCACTGGCATGTTGATTATTTCCGGGCCGAGGCAGGTTTTTTGGGTGTATCCGTCTTTCCTGAAGCCCCCAAGGCCGGGGAATGCAGCTGTGCTGCGCAGCTCCTGCGCTTTCCAGGGGCCGCGATTCCCGCGCCGGGTCTGGGTTCATCGGACTGCTCTTGCCCTTCCCATTTGATACATCTGCCTGGAGTGGGGCCGGAGCTAGTATCGCTTGGCGATGCGGTTCATCACATTCAGCTGGGTGCGGCAGAGGCGCTCGCACTCTTCGATGCTGGAGATTAAGTCCTGGTTCTTTTTGGGGTGCAGCTGCTTAATGCTCTCTTCGCAGAGGACTTGTAGTTCAGTTAGGCGTTCCGTTAACCGCCAGATGATGTCACTGGGCAGCATGTACGACATCCTTTCTCAGTAATGTGCGCCACAATTATATCACAGAACAGGGAGGGTTTTGTTTGCTTTCTGAAAACGTAATCACTGACGTGCTTCTGGCCGCCTTGTCAACCGGTGGCGATTTTGCAGAAATTTTCATGGAGGACACTTACAGCACCCAGATCCGCATGCTCGATGGCGCAGTGGATGAAGCGGTAAGTGGACGGGACTTCGGGGTGGGCATCCGCATCTTTCAGGGTTGGCAGAGCGTGTATGCTTATACCAATGATGTGAGCCGTGAAGGCCTGATCAAGACAGCCCGGGAAGCTGCCGCCGCATTGCGTGGGGTGCCGGCAGGGAAAACCGTCGTCTTGGCGCGCCTGGCCGTGGAGAAGTTCAATCCTGTGCGCCTTGAGCCCCGGCTGGTCAAGCATGGGGATCGGGTTGCCGTGATGAAAAGGGCCCACCTGGCCGCGGCTGGTTTTCATGAACAGATCACCCAAGTAGCAGTGAACTACTGGGATGTGGATCAGAATGTGTGCATAGCCAACTCGGAAGGGCTGTTGGTGGAGGATCGTAGGGTCAGGACCCGCTTGTCCATCAACGCAGTGGCCAGTAAGGGCCAAGAGAAGCAGTCCGCGTTTCGGGGCCCAGGCCGGCACATGGGCTTTGAACTCTTTGAGCGCATCGATGTGGAGGAGATTGCCCGCGATGCTGCCCAGAGTGCCGTGACCATGGTCAATGCGGACTATGCACCGGGCGGGAAGTACCCCGTGATCATCGATAACGAATTTGGCGGAGTGATCTTCCACGAGGCCTGCGGGCACAGCCTGGAAGCCACCAGTGTGGCCAAGGGTGTGTCCGAGTTCAGCGGGAAGCTGGGTGAAAAGATTGCCAGCGAACTGGTAACCGCTGTGGACGACGGTACCATTCCCAACGCATGGGGCTCGCAGAACATAGATGACGAAGGCACCAAAACTAGGCGCAACGTGCTCATTGAAAACGGCATTCTTAAGGGATACATGATTGACCGGCTGAATGCGCGCCGCATGGGCATGGAACCCACCGGCAATGCCAGGCGCCAGTCATACAAGTACGCGCCCACATCGCGTATGACCAATACGTTCATCTGCGCCGGCGAATCTACGCGGGAAGAAATCATCGCCAACACCGAATACGCCCTGTATGCCAAGCGCATGGGCGGAGGTTCGGTGAATCCAGCCACCGGCGAGTTCAACTTCGCGGTGGCCGAAGGTTACATGGTGCGCAACGGGAAGATTGCAGAACCTGTTCGCGGCGCCACCCTCATTGGTAAGGGCTCGGAAATCCTGCAAAAAATCGACATGGTTGCCTCCAACTTGGCCACAGGCCAAGGCATGTGCGGTTCCTTGAGCGGATCCATTCCCGCAGATGTGGGGCAGCCGACCATTCGGGTCGCGGAGATCACGGTGGGCGGAAGGAAGGAGGCAAACTAATGGTTTTTCGCAAGTTCAAGGAGCGTGTATTTGCCGCGGGACAGGCTGCTGGCCTGGAAGAGCTGGAGATCTACGGTACCCGGGCTAAGCAGTTCAATGTACGGGTGTTTGAAGGAGAGGTTGACGATTACAGGGTCAGCCTGGAACAGGGTATGGGCCTGCGCGCCAAGTTTGGGGGCAGAGTAGGCTACGCCTATGTGGAGAGCTTGGATGAGGATTCGGTACAATACCTGGTTACCGCGGCAAAAGCCAATGCCCAAATCAACGAGTCCGAGGACGAAGTGGATTTCTATGCTGGATCCCCTGATTACCCACGGGTTTCGTGCTACAATGAGCAACTGGCTGGGGTTTCTCCCGAGGAAAGAGTGTCCTTCTGCCTGGAGCTGGAAAAGGCTGCCCTGGGGGCCGATGAGCGGGTGTTCAAGGTAAACTACGCCATCACGGGCTACGAAGAAGCGGAGGTTTACATCGCCAACACGAAGGGTTTGGAGCAGGGGTTTGCCACGAACGGAGCCTACAGCTACGTCAGTGCTTTGGTGCGCCAGGACGGGCAGGTCAAATCCGGTTCCAAACTCCTCTTTGACAAGGATTGGTCCAAGTTTGACGCTGGCAAGCTGGCCCAGGAAGCGGTGCAGGAGGCCGTTTCGCTGTTGGGGGCATCCAGCGTTTCCTCAGGCGGCTACAGAATCCTGCTGCGCCGTGATGTGGCTCGGGATCTGCTCAGCACCTTTGTTCCTGTTTTTTCGGCAGAAGCTGTGCAGAAGGGGTTGTCCCTGCTCCAAGGCAGGCTGGGAGAGCTCATCGCCAGCCCCTCCCTCACTTTAGTGGACGATCCTCTCCTGGAAAATGGGGCGGCCACTGCGCCTTTCGATGGGGAAGGGGTGGCTGGGCGCCGCAAGAATGTGATTGAGGCGGGCCGTCTAACAACTTATCTCCACAATCTGAAAACGGCCCGGAAAGACGGCGTGGAATCCACTGGCAATGCGTCGCGCCCATCCTTTAAGTCGCCTGTGGGCATCGCCCCCACCAACTTCTTCATTGAGCCGGGCCAGGCCGGTTTTGCCGATTTGATCCAGGCTTTAGGCGACGGACTGATTATCATCAATGTGCAGGGGACCCATTCTGGTGCTAATCCCGTTTCGGGAGACTTTTCTTTAGGCGCTTACGGCTATTTGGTACAGGGGGGAAGGATTGTCCGTCCCGTGGAGCAGATCACCATCGCCGGCAACTTCTTCAGGTTGCTGGAGAATGTGGAAGCCGTAGGGTCTGATTTAGAGTTTGGCAATCCGGGCTACAGGGGAAATGTGGGCTCTCCTTCGCTCATCATCAGCAATCTCGCGATTGCAGGTATTTAGGAGGCGTGGAAGATGAAGTTCAGCGCGAGGACTGCGGCTAACCTTGGTCTGCTCACGGCAGTGTCCATCGTGTTGACCCGCTTCTTCGGCGTCATGCTTCCCATTGCCGGGGCCAATGCCCTGCGCCTGAGTTTTGGGGAGGCACCCGTTATGCTGGCTGGGGTACTCTTCGGCCCAGCCAGCGGGGCTTTGGCGGGTGTGGCGGCAGATCTGGTTGGTTTTCTGATCAACTCCTATGGCGGACCGTATCATCCCGGCCTGACCCTCAGTCTGGCTCTCACTGGGTTGATTCCGGGCTTGCTGCTCCACCCTAAGCGGGACAGCCTCAGCGTCGTGCAGGTGGGTGCGGTTGTGCTGCTTACGGACCTGCTCACGGGTGTGCTCCTCAATACACTGTGGCTCTCCCGGATGTTTGGGCAGGGGTTCTTTCAGCTCCTGGGCATGAGGCTGCTGGCCAGGTTGGTGACGGTACCGCTGTACATACTCACCGTGTACTGGGCCAATCGAGCTTACCGGGCCTATCTCAGCAGCGGCCGTTGAGTGACGAGGCTCTTTGCGAATTTCGTACGGGCGGCGTTTTGGAGCTGTTGATGACCCAGTAGTTTTGTGCTATTATGGATTCAAAATGGGATCAACGGAGTGTGAAGTCTAGTATGGATATAGACCCGCCTAAACGGTGGAAGCTGTTTAAGGCAGAGATGTTGTATCGCCTGCCGCAAGACTCACGGAAGAAGATCAAAAGGCTTCTGAAGCTGGGTGATGATTACCGGAATGAAGGGGAGGAGGAGCTGGCGGAGCACTGCTATCACCTCTCCAGGAAACTGGCCCAAGAAGTTCGCGCCGTGCACCTGCTCAAGAAAATAGAACAGCGGGTGAGATAAATATCTCCCCGTACCCCCTTTTGTTAGCTTGATCTGCAGTCTCAAGTAGGTTAGAATGAAATTATGAAATCTTTCACAAGGGGGTCGGGTGATGGAGCGGATAAAGCAATGCGCGCAGCATTTTCATGTGCTGGCGGACCCCATTCGATTGCAGATCCTCCTCTTGCTTAAGGAGCGCGAAATGTGCGTCGGGGATTTGGCTGAAGCACTCGGCGTGAATCAGCCGACGGTTTCTTACCATCTGAAACGGCTGTACAGGGCGGGGTTGGTGGGAAGGCGCGCAGAAAACACCTGGAACTACTATTCGTTGTGCGCGGACCTGCGCAGTTGGGTCAATGAGGAAATGGATCACCTGCTCAAGGTGGAGCGCAGGGCCTAAGCAAGGGGGTTATCGGTGAAAGATTTGAAGCGAATAACGAAGGCACCGTCGCTGTGGCGAGCGGTGCTCATGGTCTGGCGGGCCGGCCTGGAATCCTTCGAACAGGGGGAACAAGTTGCCGACCTCAAGGCCAGGCTTGCCCGGATGGAGCAGGAGCTGCTCACTGTGTCCCGACTGGTTCATGACTACGAGACCAAACTGCACAACCATGCTCGGGAGAACAAGGACCTGGCCCAAGCCAAGCAACGGCTTGAGTGGGGTTACAATGCCCTGCTTCTGGAAAACAACATGCTCAGAGAAGAGATCTTCAAACTCAAGGGTAAGCCGCTCAGCTGAGTGCGGGGGAGTCGGTGTTGTGGACTCCTTTTTCTTTTTTGCGGGATATTCTAGGTGAAGAGGGGTTTGGTTCATGGAGGCGAGGAAACTGGTTTTGACTGCACTGCTCATGGGAGTAGTGGCCGTGGTGACCATGATGGTCAATGTTCCCCTGCCGGGCGTGAAGGGTTATGTGAACATGGGCGACACGGTGGTTTTGCTCTCTGGCCTACTGTTCGGTCCGGTGATGGGAGCTGCAGCCGGTGGCTTAGGGTCAGCCCTGGCCGATCTGCTCTTGGGCTATGCTTATTGGGCCCCGTGGACGCTGGCCATCAAGGGCGTGGAGGGTTTACTCGCGGGCTGGCTTATGGGGCGAGTGAACAATAAGCCGGCCCTGGCAGCCGCACCGGCGGGAGCAGTCATGGTCTTGGGGTACTTTTTAGCTGGAACCTTTCTTTACGGTTTCGGGCCCGCCTTGGCTTCACTGCCGGGGGATCTGCTCCAGGCTGGAGTAAGTGTTGGGCTCTGCGTGATTCTCTTGAGGCCCCTGCAGAAATACCTCAGCCTCTAAAGGCGGAACAGGCACACTTCCCCAGCGGGGTTCATAGAATGTAAGGCTTGAGTGAGGAAAAAGGGGGCACCGGCTTTGTTTCCCTCGTTAGTCAGCGCACTGGGCTCGCTGCTTTTGGAAGGCATAGGGTTCTTGACTGGGTTCATCACCAGTGGGAGTGCGTTTCCCAAGCCTCTGCGGCCTGAAGAGGAACGGGAGCTGCTCATCAAAAAAGAAGCAGGAGACGAAGGTGCCCGCAACATCCTCATTGAACGGAACCTTCGTCTCGTGGCGCATGTGGTAAAGAAGTTCGACAACACTGGTGAAGACACAGAGGATCTGATCTCCATCGGTGTGATCGGTCTGATCAAAGCAATCAACACTTTTGATCCCGGTAAGAACACCCGCCTCGCTACTTATGCCGCCAGGTGCATTGAGAATGAGAGTTCAATGTCAAACGGCTACTTTGAGCTGCCCGTTGGCTGCCAGGGTGTAGGTTTGATCAAAGACCATCAGCTCGCACGGGGCTCCGCCCGCTTGGCTGATGATCACCTCTTCACTGGTTACCCGCACGTTTAAGCGGTGGCCCCTAAACAGCAGTCCAAAGGAGAAGCTCTGCCATGTGCGGGGTAGGAAGGGACGCAGGGTAAGCCGGCCGTTTTCCATGCGCAGGCCGGCGAAACCGTAAACGATGGCCATCCAGGTGCCGGCCATACTGGTGATGTGCAGGCCGTCATCGGTGTCCTTGTTGTAATTGTCCAAATCCAAGCGTGCCGTGCGCATATACAGTTCGTAGGCCTTATCCTGGTAACCGACTTCCGCCGCGATGATGGCGTGCACGCAGGGCGACAACGACGATTCGTGGACCGTCATGGGTTCGTAGAAATCGAAGTTGCGCTTTTTTGTTTCCAAATCATACAAGTGGCCCAGGAAGAACAGCCCCTGGAGCACATCGGCCTGCTTGATGAAACAGGAGCGCAGGATGCGGTCCCAGGACCAGTTTTGGTTCAAGGGCAGCTCCTCTGGTGGCAGGTCCGCTGTGGGAATCAGTTCCTTATCCATGAATCCGTCCTGCTGCTCGAACACACCCAGTTCTTCCACGAATGGGTAGTACATCCTGGCCGCGATATCAGCCCAGTGTTCCAGTTCACGCTGATCCACCCCGAATTTGCCCGTGAGTTCCGCGTATTTCGCCCCGTCCCGGCTCTGCAGCTCTGCAAGGATTTCCAGGGTGTATTCCAGGCACCACACGGCGATGCGGTTGGTGTACCAGTTGTTGTTCACGTTGTTTTCGTACTCGTTGGGCCCGGTCACACCGAGGATCATGTAGACGCCCTTCCTGGGCTGGAAGGTTACTCTGCTGGCCCAAAAGCGGCAGATCTCCAGTAGGACTTCCAGGCCGTAGTCTAACAAGTACTGTGTGTCGCCTGTGTAGCGCACGTAGTTGAAAATGGCATAGGCGATGGCGCCGTTGCGGTGGATTTCCTCAAATGTGATTTCCCATTCGTTGTGGCACTCCTCGCCGTTCATGGTCACCATGGGGTAGAGGGCGCCCTTTAGTCCCAACTTGGCGGCGTTTTCCTTAGCCTTCTCCAAGTGCTGGTAGCGATAGAGCAGGAGGTTACGGGCAATCTTAGGTTCTCTGGTGCAGAGGTAAAAGGGCAGGCAGTAGGCCTCTGTGTCCCAATAGGTTCCGCCTCCGTACTTCTCCCCGGTGAACCCTTTGGGCCCTATGTTAAGTCGGGGGTCTTCCCCGGTATAGGTTTGGTGCAGGTGGAAGATGTTGAAGCGGATGCCCTGCTGGGCTAGGGGATCTCCTTCGATGACGATATCGCTGTCCCGCCACGTCTGGGCCCAGGCTGCTGCATGTTGGGCAAAGAGCTCTGCGTATCTCAGCGGGGCATACTTATGCAGCAGTTCCACGGCGCGGGAGGACACCACTTGATCTGCGTGATCGCGGTTGGTCGTGACTGCCACCAGTTTCTCTAAGGTCACGGTTTGTCCAGCAGTCAAAAGCAGCTCCGCTTCCGCTCCGGCATAGCGGGGGCGGGAGACGAAACTAGGCTCTAAGCCCTCAACTTCACGTTCCCCAAGATAGATGCGGAAGGTGCTTGCCGCTGCCACCACAAACCCCGACTTTTTGGTTTCCATGGTAACCAGCTGGTATTCTTGGCTGCTTGCTTCTGTGACGCGCAGCCAGAAGTCCTCTCCGTAGTTGGCATCTTCATTGACCACATTGCCGTCGAGATAGGGGGCCAAGCTCACGGCGGCTCCCCGGCCAGTGGGATCCCGATCCAAGGTAATGCTGTAGCTGATGCAGGCCAGCTCCCGTCGAGCTTTGCTCACAAAACGCCTGGCTTCTATGGAAAACAGGCGCCCCTCTGCATCTTCCACCTGAAACGAGCGGATTAGTTCACCTCGCTGCATATCCAGCACGCGCTGAAAACGCTGGGGAGGCATGAGGTTCAGATCCAGCACCTCTCCGGATAGCTCCACATCAACGCCGATGAAGTTCACTGCATTTAAGACCTTAGCGAAGTATTCGGGGTAGCCGATTTTCCACCAACCAACCACAGTACGATCGGGATAGTAGACGCCTGCGATATAGGTTCCCTGGAGTGTGTCGCCTGAATACCTTTCCTCGAAGTTACCGCGCAAGCCCATGTATCCATTGCCTAGACTGGCGATGCTTTCCATGAATCTGTTGCATTCAGGATGGAATCCATCTTCAACGACGCGCCATTCGTCAGTCCCCAAAAACAGTTTCAGAACTATCACTCTCCCGCGCTGGCTTTAACTTATTCTAACCTACTTTTTGCACCTTGGCAATCGTTTGCACAGCTGGCAGTGATGAAGATGTCCAGAAATTCGTCAAAGCCAAAAGAAGAGAAACCCGGGATCACGTGATGGGCGCCCTGCAGTAGCTGGGGATCTCCCACGCCAATCACCGTCATACCCGCCCTGAGTGCGGCTTCGATGCCCGCTTGGGCGTCCTCGAAGACAACGGCGGACTGCGGGGGAACGCCAGCGAGTTGCGCTCCCAAAGTGAACACTTCGGGGTCGGGTTTGGCCTTAGTGACCAGGTTCCCGTCTACGATCACATCAAAGAATGAAGTGATGCCCACCCGCTCCAAAATGGTGCGGGCGTTTTTGCTGGCTGAACCCAGGGCGATCGTGATCTTGTTCGCCTTCAGTGCTTGGAGGAAGGGGAGCACCCCCGGGAGGATCTCCGAAGCGTCCATCTGCATGATGTATTCCACATACCAGGTGTTCTTCTTGGCAGCAAGGTGCAGCTTTTCTTCCTCTGTTTTCTGCTGGCCGCCTACTGCGAGGAGGATCTCCAGGGAGCGCATGCGGCTCACACCCTTGAGCCGTTCATTGTCCCGTTCTGTAAAATCGAAACCCAGCTCCTGGGCTAACCGTTTCCAGGCCAGGTAGTGGTACTTGGCGGTATCGACGATTACGCCGTCTAAATCGAAAATGGCCAATTTTAGTTCGTTCATGATCAACCTCCTTACCGCCCTCCATTATATCATTGTTGGCGCGGCCTCGACATAGATTCAGTAAGAAGGAGGTGAGGCCGCTGATCGCCATCTATGCCCGTGTGAGCACGGAAGAGCAGGCCAAACATGGGTTCAGCATTGCTGCGCAAATCAGGGAGTGCGCGAGCCTGGCAGGAGATGCGGAGACGGTAATCTTCGCCGACGAGGGAGTGTCAGGGGAAACCCTGCGCCGACCTGCTTTGGAGAAGCTGATGCGGAGCATTGAGGCGGGTGACATTGACACAGTGATCTGTCTCGACCCGGATCGACTCTCCCGCAAACTCCTGCACCAGCTGCTGCTCACCGAGGAGTGGGACCGCCGGGGTGTGCGCCTCGTTTTTGTGAACGGCGACTACGCCAAAACCCCAGAGGGCAACCTGTTCTACGCCCTGCGGGGGGCAATTTCAGAATTTGAGAAGGCCAAAATCAACGAGCGGATGTGCAGGGGCAGGAGGGAGAAGGCACGGCAGGGCAGGGTGCTGCGGGACTTTAGGATTTTCGGCTACGACTTTGATCCCCGCACTGAACAGCTGATCATCAATGAGGAGGAGGCGGCAGTGGTACGGCAGATCTTCTCCTGGTTTCTTCACCCTCCCCCGGGCATGCGGGGCATCGCTGGCATCGCCCGGGCCTTAACCCGCGCCCAGGTGCCCACAAAGCGGGGGGCGGCTAAGTGGCACAGGCAGGTGGTGAGGCAGATCCTCAGCAACCGCACTTATATCGGAGAGTTTTACCAAAACAAATGGGACACCTCCAGGGGCAAAGTGATGCTCAGGCCCCGGGACGAATGGATTTTGATACCGTGCCCCCCCATCATCACACCGGAAGTGTTCGACAGGGCTCAGCTCCGCCTGTCAGTTAAATCGAGATCTTGATGCACCTGCGCACCACCAGACGGATCCGGCAGGAAGTGAAGCTCTACGATCCCATCGGGGCAGATCGAGAAGGGAACGAAATCAACCTCATGGACATTCTCAGTTCGGATCAAGATGAGGTTTTGGATGCGGTGGTGCTGAACATTGACCGGGATCGTCTAGCCGAGCACTTCCACTGCCTGTCGCCCCGGGAGCGGACCGTATTGGAGCTCCGCTTCGGTTTGGGACAGCAGGAGAAGCTGACGCAGAGGCAGATCGGTAGGAAACTGGGGATCTCCAGGTCTTATGTCTCCCGCATCGAAAAGCGGGCGTTGGGAAAACTGCTCCATGCCATGGGCTCCTCGTAAGGAGCCTACACAGTGTCGCCCAAGGATGCTTTTCTAAACGAAAGGCATCCTTGTTTTTTTGGGTTTGGGATTGGGTGGCGCCTGTGGTGTGAGGAGTGCAGCGCCAGTTTGGGAAGACTACAAGGGCAAGGGCCGAGGAGTTCCGCTGTTGCCAGTTTCCCCCTCAACAGGGAGTGTGGTATAATAAATGAACATTAACTGAAGTGGAGCTGCACATGGATGAAGTTGCTCATTCCCGATGCCATCCTGCCCAGCGTGCAGGATATTAACCTGGACGATTTAAGGCGGCGGGGCATCGCCGGTTTATTAATCGACATCGACAACACCCTGGTCCCTTGGGGTAATCCCCAGATGGATCAGGCTTTGGTGCAGTGGATTAAGAGGGCTAAGGCGCGGGGTTTCCAGATCTGCCTGGTTTCCAACGCTCTGCCTGACAGGACTGCCAGTTTTGCCCAGCTGTTGGACATCCCCGCGGTAGGGCAGGCCATGAAACCTCTGCCCAGAGCGTTTCGCCGGGGTATGGAACTGCTGAATCTACCGCCGGGACAAGTAGCTGTTGTGGGTGATCAGCTCTTTACAGATGTGTTCGGAGCAAAGCGCCTGGGCCTCTATGCCATCCTGGTCAATCCACTGAGCACGGGGGAGTTCGGTTTTACGAAAATCATGCGCCGGCTGGAGCGGAGAACGCTGCGTAGGTTGGTCCGGCGGGGGCTTTTAGAACTTGAGTCCATTAGATCACGCCTGGGGAGAGACTGAAATGGCAGAGAGTTATTGTCAAGGCTGTGGAGCGAGAATTCAGAGCACCCACCCAGACCAGTTCGGCTATGTGCCGGAACACCTGTTGGGGGAGGATTCCCTGGTCTGCCAGCGCTGCTTTAGGATCATCCATTACGGACGCCACGAACTGGGGTCGGTTAAGCCCGATGCGGCGCTCCAGGCCATTGACTACGGCTTGGACTGGGCTTCGGGTGTCGTCCTAGTAGTGGATGTCTTGGATTTTGAGTCGGGGCTGCCGCCAGAGTTCATCGGTTTGCTGCGCGGCCGGGAGCTGCTCCTGGCAGTGAACAAGATTGATCTGCTGCCCTCCCAGACACCGCTGGAAGAGGTGGAAGTCTGGGTGCGCAGACGCTTGAAGGCCCTGGGGCTGGCCCGGGTTGAGGTGTGTCTAGTGAGTGCCGTCACGGGTTACGGGTTTCCCACCTTAGCAGACCTGGTGCAGGGTATGGGCGGCCGGGTGCTCCTTGTGGGGGTAACCAACGTGGGCAAATCGAGCATCCTGGAGAGGCTGCTCACCATGCGCATCGGCGGAGGCAAGCGTAAGGGTATAAAGCCCACGGTTTCTCCGTATCCTGGAACAACGGTGAGTGTTTCTCAATGGCACTGCCCTGGAGTAACTTTTGCCGATTCACCAGGTTTTGTCCCCCAGGGTCGAATCAGTGATCTGGTCGAGGCGGAGCAGGCGCTGCAGATCATCCCTCACCGCAGCCTCAGTTCCCACCTCTACCCCGTTGGCGTCGGCGACCTGGTATTGATTGAGGGGCTGTGTGTCGTGGAGTGTCTCGAGGCAGGTGAGGGTGGGCTCCTCTTGGGCTTTACGGGCTCGGGGGTGCGCTGGCAGAAATCCACCCGCAGGCATCTGGAGAAATGGCTGACCAAAAACCCGACTTTTAGGAATTGGGATGCCCGCACAATCTCGTTGAGCGCCGGAGAGGACCTGCTCATCAGCGGCCTGGGCTGGGTATCCGCCCGCAAAGCCAAGTTCCGGCTGAAGCTGCATGTGCCGGCAGGTGTTAAGCACTTTGTCCGCCCCAATTTGGTGGGCCGCAAAAAGTAACGGGTTTTATGCATAAAGCTTGTCCGTCCTGCACATACTGTAAATATCAAAATGTGTCAGGGAGGATCAAGCTGTGCAGCCATTCGTCTATGAAACGGCCGTCGTGTATGAGTCTAGTGGGCAGTTTTTGGGAGATATCCGCCAGACCGTACAGGAGCTGAAGCGGGCTAATCCGCAGCTGAAAGACTATTCCTTGGCGGATTTGACGGTTCACAAGGGTAAAAAGGCAGTCAACGTGACACTATACTTCCAGCCCAGGAACTGAAACCCATTGCCAGATGGGACCCCATTGCCAGATGGGGTTTTTCTTTTGCCAGTTGCTGAGCAAGGCAGGAGTTTCCATTCAGTGGATAGAAAAGTCTTTTATCAATGCGATTTAGGAGGTCGAGTATGGAGCGGATAGCCCGGATTCGAGAGCGTCTGCAGGCTGAACAGGCAGATGTGTTCTTGATTTCCAATCCTGTGAACAGGCGCTACATCACGGGTTTCACGGGTTCTGCAGGCCTGGTCTGGATCTCCAGCACCAAGCAGGCCCTGTTAACTGATTTTCGTTACGTGGAACAGGTGAAGGCGGAGTGCCCTGGTTGGGAACTGGTCAGGATTGAAACGTACAGTGATACCCTGGAGGAGCTGATTGGGCAAGAAGGGGTTCGCAGTATCGTTTTCGAGGAAGAATATGTGACAGTGAAACAGCTGAAAGAATGGCAGGAGCGTTTTCCCTCCGTGGAGCTGAAAGGGAGCAGCGGCTGGGTGGAAACCCTGCGCATGCGCAAGACTCCAGAGGAGATCGAGAACATCCGCCGGGCGGCCCAGATCGGAGATGAAGCCTTCGCTGAACTGCTGCCCACCATCAAGTCTGGCCTTACTGAGCAGGAGATTGCGCTGCGGCTGGAGTTCCTCATGCGCGAGAAGGGAGCCAGCGCCATGTCCTTTGCCCCGATTGTGGGTTCAGGACCCCAGAGCGCACTGCCCCATGCCCGTCCGGGAGATCGCATCTTAAGTTACGGCGATTTTGTGGTGTTCGATTTCGGCTGCGTCTGGAACGGCTACTGTTCTGACATGACCCGGACCATTGTCATCGGTGAGCCGGAAGAGCAGCATTTGCTCATCTATGATCTGGTGCTCAAAGCGCAGATGGAAGCACTCCGTGCCGTGGCGCCGGGGAGAACCGGGGCAGAGATTGATGCCATCGCCCGGGAGATCATCTCTGAAGCGGGTTACGGCGACTATTTCGGCCACGGGCTAGGGCACAGTTTGGGCTTGGAGGTTCATGAGAACCCGCGGCTGAGTAAAGTCGACAACACTGTTCTTGAACCTGGGATGATTGTGACTGTGGAGCCAGGCGTTTATCTGCCCGGCTTTGGTGGCGTGAGAATTGAGGACCTGGTTGTGGTGACAGAAGACGGACACGAGGTTTTGACGTCCACCTTTAAAGAGCTATACGTGGTGAAATAGGGGGAACTAGTGATGATTTCTGTAAACGATTTGCGCACAGGGCTGACTATTGAGGTTGAGGGCGAGATCTACAGCGTCGTGGATTTTCTCCATGTCAAACCCGGCAAAGGCGCTGCCTTTGTCCGGACCAAGCTGAAGAATCTGCGCAGCGGATCCACAGTGGAGAAAACCTTCCGTGCCGGTGAGAAAGTGGCCAGGGCCCACATTGAACTGAGGGAGATGCAGTTCATGTACAGCACTGGTGACGATTATTTCTTCATGGATATGGAAACCTATGATCAGATCTCCCTCTCCAGTGGGGATCTCGGTGATGCACCGAAGTATCTTGTGGAGAATATGTCCATCGGCATTCAGTTTTACCAGAATCGCCCGGTGGGGGTGGAGCTGCCCACAACAGTGATCCTAGAAGTTGTCCACACCGAGCCGGGGTTCAAGGGTGATACCGCCCAGGGAGCCACGAAACCTGCCACGCTGCAGACGGGTATCACCGTTCAGGTACCGCTGTTCGTGGAGCAAGGCGATATGGTGAAGGTGGATACCAGGACCGGGGAGTATCTCTCCAGGGCCTAGAAAGGCAGAAAAATAGGAGGTGGATTTGTTGGAGACCGTAAGAGAGAAGATTGCGTATCTGCGCGGGATAATCGATGGCGATTCTTCGTTGGAAGAGGGTCGGAACGGGTTTATGTTTTCCAAGATCCTGCAGATCTTGGAGCAGCTGGCGGCAGATGTGGATGAACTGAAGAAAGCCCAGGAAGAGTTGGACGAGTATCTGCAGGAAGTGGATTTCGACCTCGCGTGTTTGGAGGACGAGTTTTTCGGCGATGAGGATGATTATGACTATCCTGAGGAGTGGGACGACGATTCTGAAGAGTCGTTTGCAGAAGCGGAATGCCCGGAATGCGGGTATGTCATGAGGTTTGACGAAGATTTCCTGTTCGACGAGGGCATTCAGATTCGCTGCCAGCGCTGCGGTGCCGTCGTGTTTGAGACAGATGATTTCCGCGAGTTAGAAGAGGTCTTTGACGAAGACACCGAACCTGAAGGTGATGACTAAAATTAGTTAAGTACGTTACCCCAAGGCTGCCCCGGCGGGCAGTCTTTTTTTGTCATAACTTGTCCCCCCCGTTCATATAGTGCTGTAGAGGTGGGGTGAAGATGCTCAACTACTTGGCACCTGCCATCCGGGAGCTGATGAAACGGCTGCCGCTGCGGGACTTGGAAGAGATCCGGCTGCGTCTGCACCGTCCCCTGATGGTTCGGGATGGGAAGGGTTCCTTCTATGTCTCAGCCCAAGGACGGCCCTGCTCTCCCGGGCAGGCGTACCTGGTAAGCCGGGATGATCTAGAGCGCACCCTGCAGCTGATCACCGAAAACTCCTGGTATGCCTGGGAGCAGGAAATCCTGGGCGGTTACCTAACCCTGCCTGGAGGCCACCGCGTAGGCATCGCGGGACAGGCTGTTTACAGCGGTGGGGGCCTTAAGACCATCCGGAATATCTCTTCGCTGAACTTCCGGCAGGCCAGGGCGGTCCTGGGGGCGGCGGATGCCGTGGTGGGCCAGGTGGTACCCCGTTTAGGTTCGCCAGTACTTTCCACCCTGATTGTCTCTCCGCCGGGATGCGGAAAGACCACACTGCTCAGGGATCTCACCCGTCAAGTGGCCAACTTGGGCTATCAGGTGGTGGTAGTCGATGAGCGCTCGGAAATAGCATCTTCCTATCAGGGCGTGCCCCAACTGGATGTGGGGGTGCAGACCGACGTGCTGGACGGCTACACCAAGGAGCTTGGCGTGCAGCACGCCCTGAGGGCCCTAGCACCTCAGGTTCTGGTAACTGATGAGATCGGGCACCAAAGCGATGGGTGGATCCTGGCCGAGCTGGCACGCAGCGGGGTCAAGGTGATGGCCACCTGCCATGGGAACAGCTGGGAGCAGCTGAAAAGGCGGAACTGGCTCAAGGACAGCTTGGGCATTTTCGAGCTCGTGATCATCCTCTCCCGCCGGCTGGGGCCGGGAACCATCGAATCGGTTCTAAGAATCAGCTAAAGCTCATATGCATAAGAGGACAGGGGTGACGACGTGAAGAGCTTGGCAGCGGGATTAGTCATTGTTTCCTGCGGCGGCATGGGATTTGTCATCGCCAGCAGCTATGCCCAACGGGTGCATCATCTGCGCGAGCTGATCAGGTTTTTGCAGGTGCTGGAATCGGAAATCCAGTTTTCCCGCACCACGCTGCCCAAGCTCCTTGCGGTGCAGGCGCCCCTGTTCACCGGTGTGGTGGGCCGTTTCTTACAGGTTCTCAACGAGGGTTTGGAGGCGGGGACAGGCGACAGCCTGGCTGCCATCTGGGAGCAGGGGCTGGCTGTTCTAGCTGAAAACGGGCTCCCCCAGGCAGTACTGGAGGAGCTGCACTCCTGCGGTGCCATTCTGGGCCGCAGTGATGCCGCGGAGCAGAGCAAACATATCAAGCAGCTGCTCTACAGGCTCGAACAGGCACTGACACTGGCCGAGCAGGATCGAGAAAAGCATCTGCGTCTGTGGCAGTACATGGGTTTTTGTGCAGGGCTGCTCATCGTCCTGCTCTTGATCTAGGGGGGATTGGAGTGACTGATCTTTCGCCAATCTACCGCATTGCCGGCCTCGGCATCTTGGTGGCCGTGCTGAATATCTTCTTGGTCCAGGCGGACCGCAAAGAACAGGCTCAGATGCTCAGCTTGGCAGGGGTGATCATCGTGCTCTTGTGGCTGGTGCAGATGGTGGGGCAGCTCTTTTCCCATGTGGAATCGGTCTTTAGGTGGTGAGGAATGTGCTTTGGCTCCCGCTAGTGGTGGGCATTGGCATCGCCGTTACCGTCTTTCAAGCTGAGTTCCGGGAGGAACAGCCTTCCTGGGCGGTCCTGCTGGCGCTTGGCTTTACCGGGGTTGTGCTGCTCATCCTGATGCCGGAAGTTGCCAGCGTTGTGCGGGCCCTGACTGCTTTGGCACGGGAAGGTTCAGTGGGTTCTTTTTACCTCAATCCCGTGCTGAAGGCAATGGGCGCCGCCTATGTAACTTCCTTTGGCGTACAGATCAGCCAGGAAGCGGGCGAGGCTGCCATCTCCAGCGTGATTGAACTCGCGGGCAAGCTGGTCATCCTCTTCATCGCTTTACCGCTGCTGCAAGCCATTGTCCATACTCTGTTCGGCATCCTGGGCCTGTAGGCAGGTGGCGGTTGTGGGGAGGGGTGTGACGAGCTGCCTAGTTCTGTTACTATGTCTTATTCTTTCCGGAGCTTGCTGGGCCCAAGGAGAAGCCAGCTGGGACGGGCAGCTCTTTCAAGACTCCATCCGGGCCCAGCTGGAGGAGCTGGACCTGGGCCAGCTGCTGCGGTTCGCTGAACTTCTGGACGAGGATTACCAGGAGCTCATACCCAGCCTAAACTGGCGGGACTTGTTGGCTGGCGCTCCTGCACCACAGTCCGCGGGCGACCTTTTCCTACTCCTTTTCAGGAGCTTCCTAGGGGAACTGAGGGTCAGTTTTTCGCTCCTGCGCCAACTGGTGGTCATCGGGATTCTCGCGGCTTTGCTCCAGCGCCTGAGCAGTTCCTTTGGCAGCAGGATGGTCGTGGACCTAGCCTTCGCGGTTTGTTTTTTGGTTCTGGTCTACCTCGGGCTGCAGAGCTTCCGCGTCGCCGCTGGAGTAGCCCAGGAGGCCGTAGGCAGCATGGTGGAGTTCATGCATTCCTTGCTGCCCATGCTCTCTACACTGCTTGTGGCAGTGGGGGGAGTCACATCGGCTGCGGTGTTTCATCCCCTGCTCTGGGCCTTGGTGAGCCTCACGGCCAGTTTGGTTCAGCGCTTGCTGCTGCCGCTGATTCTGCTCAGCACAGCCTTTTCCCTGGTCAGCCATTTCAGCAGCGAGCTTGCCTTTCCCAAAATCGGCAGCCTGCTCAGGCAGGCCGTCATCACCATCCTCGGTGTTATGTTCATCGTCTTCTCCGGGTTCATGGTGGTGCGGGGAGCCGTGGCTCCCATCGCCGACGGAATTTCACTGCGCACTGCCAAGTACCTGACCAAGACCTTTATTCCCATCGCCGGCAGCATGTTCGCGGACACACTGGAGGTTGTGGTGGGCGGTTCGCTTCTGATTAAGAATGCGGTTGGCGTCTTTGGGCTGGTGATGATTCTCTGTCTAGTAGCGGCTCCCCTAATCAAGGTGCTGGCCATGGTCTTTGTCTACAAAGTAGTGGGCGCCCTCCTGCAGCCCCTCTGCGACAGACGGGTGGTGCAGACCCTGGAAACCATGGAAAGTTCCCTGGTGCTGGTGATGATCGCCCTGGGCACAGCGGCTCTCATGTTCTTTCTGGCCGTAACGGTTTTGGTTGGCATCGGCAATTTAGCGGTCTTCATGAGGTGAAACGGATGTACTGGAAGCAGTGGCTGCAAACGCTGTTAAGTTTAGTGGTTCTCCTGGGACTGCTGGAACTGCTCCTCCCCTCAGGCGAACTGGCCAAATACTCCAAGTTGGTGTTGGGCTTGAGCCTGATGCTGGCGGTCCTCCAGCCCATAACCCTGCTCTTCAACGAAGAATTCTTAGGGGTGGATTTGGCCTGGCTGAAGGAAACTGAGAACATCCCCGATGTGCACAGGCTCGCTGAACGCATCCAGTGGGCGGCCGCGAGTTCAGTTCTGGCAGAGCACGAAGAAGCGGCTGCGCACCTAGAGGAAGTCCTGGCCAGCCTGGAGTACGTACAGAGAGTTAGGGTTCAGCTGTCTGGCGGGGAACATGCTGCTCAATCCATTCAAGTGTTTGTGGATCCTTGGGAGCCCAGCGTGCGCCAGGAGGCTGAGCGGCTCGTATCTACGCTGCTGCGTCTTCCAGCCCAGCGCATCTCTGTGCTGCCCTGGGCGGAGTGAGGGGGTGCGCCATGGGCGAACTGTGGAACCGCTTAACGGCACGACAGAAGAGGCTTTTCCCGTGGCTTGCGCTGTTGCTGGTGGTGGGAAGCGGACTGCTCCTTTTACAACCGTCGTCCCCAAGGGAAGCGGCGGGAGTGCCCATCCAGGAGCGGCCTGCGGAAGTGCCAGCAGGTTTGGAAGACAGCTTGGCTAGGGAACTCACTGACATCCTCAATGCAATGTTGGGAGGCAGGCGCTGTGCGGTGTTTGTCACCATGGACCGGGGGGCCAAAATCAATGTGGCCCAAAATGTCACGGAGGAAGTGCGCACCGGGCCGGAGGGGATTGTGGAAAGGCGGCTCACTTCTACGCCGGTCCTGCTGCGCAGTGATGCGGAACGCAGGGAAATGCCTCTAGTCCTAGAACAGATCGAACCCCAGGTTCGGGGGGTGTTGGTGGTGGTGGATGCTGATCCCAGTGCAGAGCTGAGGCTGGCTATTGCTCAAGCAGTGGCCACGGCCCTGCAGCTGCCCATGTATCGTATTGAGGTTGTGTTCAAACAATAGGGGGGATGGAAAGTGGCCAGGTTCTACGTGGTGCGGGGTAGGAAAGCGCTGTGGAATTTATTCATCATGGTTTTGGTGATAGCAGCCCTAGTCTACATCTTCCGCGTTGAAGGTGACGCTCCGGAAGCAGAGGTGACCGCGGAGCCCAGCAAGGAAGTGGAACAGGTTGTGGTGGTGGAGCCCGTAACCGTGCGCACGGTTCCCACCAAGTTCGCAGAGTACAAACTGGAGCGGGAGCGCATGCGCAGCAGGCAGATTGAGCTGCTGCAGAACATTGCCTACGACGTGCAGACCCAGGGGGAGCGCAGGGAAGAAGCCCAACTTCAGCTGCAGGCGCTCATTGACCGGATTACCAGGGAAACGGAGATCGAGAATCTGCTTAAGGCCAAAGGCTACCTCGATGCCCTTGTACTTCTGGACTCGCAGGCGGTCACGGTGGTGGTGCCGGTTACGCTCACCCGAGATGAAGCGGCGCGCGTAGGCGAACTGGTACACCGCCTCACCGGGCTCAGCATGGAGCGGATCACCATTGTCGATGAAACCGTGGGCGTGTAAGCGGAACTCGGCCCAGGTCTCAGACTTGCGGGTCTGAGACTTTTTTCTTAAGAGGAAAATCCAGGCTGCTGACGAACTTGATCCCACACCTGGAAAAGAGGTGCCCTATGGAATTTGAACAAATCAAAGAACTGCTTGTGCTAGTGAACTCCACCGACTTGACCGATTTTGAGTTGGAAAAAGGGGATCTGCGCATCCGCATGCGTAAAGGAGGGCCAGCAGCGCAGACGCCTTCAGCGGAGCCGCCCAGCTCGAGCCTGGAGGAAGTGGCAGCTCCCATGGTGGGCACTTTCTACCGGGCCCCGGGGCCCGACGCTCCCCCCTTTGTACAGGAAGGGGATGTGGTATCCCCAGGACAGGTCCTGTGCATCATTGAAGCCATGAAAATGATGAATGAAATCGAAGCGGAAGTGGGCGGGGTTGTGCGGCAGATCCTGGTGGACAGCGGCCAACCTGTGGAGTACGGTCAGGCGCTCATGCTTATTGAGCGGCGGGATTAGGTGGTGCAGTAGTGCGGAGGATCCTCGTTGCCAACAGGGGAGAGATAGCTCTGCGCATCATCCGCGCCTGCAGGGAGTTAAGCATTGAGACCATCGGGGTCTACTCCGCAGCCGATCGCGATGCCCTGCACACCAAGTGGGCCGACTTTGCCGTTTGCATCGGCCCGGCGCCGTCGCAGCAGAGCTATCTGAACATGCAGAACATCCTGGCTGCCGCCCTGGCCCATGGCGCGGATGGGGTCCATCCCGGCTACGGCTATCTGAGTGAAAACGCCGTATTCGCCGCCATGTGCGAGGCCCACGGTCTGGTTTTCATCGGCCCCTCAGCCCAGACCATGGAGCTGCTGGGGGATAAGGCGCGGGCTAAGGCGGCCATGCAGGCCGCGGGCTTACCTGTGATCCCGGGAAGCGGCGCCATTTCCAGCCGGCGTGAGCTGCTGGAGCGTGCCCGGGAAATCGGTTATCCCCTGCTGGTTAAGGCGAGCTCAGGTGGCGGAGGCAGAGGTATGCGGCTGGTGAGAGATGAACAAGAGCTGCTCCGGGCCTTTGATACAGCCCGGGGGGAAGCGCTGGCCGCGTTTCAAAACGACGCCGTTTACTTAGAGAAGTACCTTACACCGGTGAGGCATGTGGAGGTGCAGCTGCTGGGAGATAACTACGGCCAGATCGTCCATTTTGGGGAAAGGGAGTGTTCCCTGCAGCATAAGCATCAGAAGGTGATCGAAGAATGCCCCTCACCGGCGGCGGATGAGCAGTTGAGGCTGCGCCTGGGAGCCGCGGCGGTGCGGGGCGCACAGGCAGTGGGTTACCGCAGCGCAGGCACCATGGAGTTCCTGCTAGACGACACGGGACAGTTCTATTTTCTGGAGATGAACACGCGCATTCAGGTGGAACACCCTGTAACGGAGCTGGTCTACGGCGTGGACCTGATCAAGGAACAGATTCGCCTGGCCGCCGGGGAGCGGCTCGCCTACGGTCAGGAAGACCTTATCCCCAGGGGTCACGCCATTGAGTGCCGGATCAATGCCCAGGCGGTAAGGCGCACCTCGTGCCCTACTCCTGGTGTGGTGGAGAAGCTGCTGGTTCCCGGAGGTTTCGGTGTGCGCTGGGACAGCCACATCCACCAAGGCTACTGCGTTCCGCCCTACTACGATTCGCTGCTGGCCAAACTGATCGCCTGGGGAGCCAACCGGGACGAAGCCATTCAGCGCATGGTGCGGGCCCTGGATGAGCTGGTGCTGGAGGGGGTGGAAACCAACATCCTCTTCCACCGGGCTGTGCTCAGGGACGAGCGCTTTCGCACGGGGCGTTTTTCCACGGATTTTGTGGATCAGTGGCTGAAGGAAACGGAAATTGTAGGATAAGGAATTGTTTGGTATAATAGCGAACAGGAGGTGTGAAACATGTCTGAAAACGAACGCCGCAATGAGTTGGGCGACCTGAAAATCGCCAATGAAGTGGTGGGGATCATCGCCGGTTTGGCTGCCACCGAAGTGCCTGGCGTGGCCGGGATGAGTGGCGGTATCGCCGGAGGCATTGCAGAAATGCTGGGACACCGCAACTTGTCCAAGGGCGTTAAAGTGGACGTTGGTGCGCATGAATGCGTTGTTGATCTATTTGTGATCATTGAGTATGGCTACAGTATTCCCGAGGTGGCCACCCAGATTCAGGAAAATGTGAAAAGAGCCATCGAAGTTATGACCGGCCTGGACGTGATGGAAGTCAACTTGCATGTGTTGGGCGTGCACTTCCCCCAGGACAAGAAGGGAGAAGAAGAACAACAGATGCCCGCATCTAGGGGGAAGTAAGATGACTCTCCTAGATCGGGTATTCCTAGCAATCTGTGCTTTGGTGCTGGTGATCGCTGCCGGTCTAATTGCAGCCGCGCTGTTCGGAAGCCAGGTGCTGCTGGAGTGGCTGTCTTCGCCAGGCTTTGCTTTTGATGGTTCGCTGGTGGCTATTATTCTCGTGCTGCTCGCTGCCTATTTGGTGGTCTTGGCTGCTCGCTGGGAAACCAAGAGGTACATCGTCTATGCCAGGGATCTGGGTTCGGTGCGCATCAGCGCCGAGAGCGTTGAGAGTTTGATTGTGGAAGCCGCTGGTCAGATTGCCGGTGTGGAACAGGTGAAGGCTTCTTTCACGGATGTTGTGAATCCGAAAGTAACCCTCAAAGTGACCGCCTATCCCGACCATAATCTCGGGGAACTTTCCGAGGAGATCCAGGAAACGGTGAAGGCATATGTGGAAAGAACGGTGGGAGTTGTGATCCAGGAGATCGACGTCTCTGTGGTGGGCATCTCGCCGAGGGCCGACACCGAACTCCCTGGGATAGTTTAGAGGGGTGTACGCAATGAAGGAAAGGCTTGTGGCCCTACTCAGTGCCCACATGGGGAAGATCTTTGGTTCTCTGCTCGGCCTCATTCTTGGCTGGATTATCATAGCCTATGGGGTACTGAAGGGTTTGTTTGTGGTCGTGTGTGTCGCGGCCGGGGCGTTCTTCGGAGCGCTGCTCGATTCTCCCAAGGAATCAGACGGTTTTTTTCGACGTTTTTTGAGGTGATTGCGCTTGAGTAGACGGCTGGCACGCCAGGTTGCATTTCAGACTCTGTTTCAGATCGATTTGGCTCAGAGCAATGTGGAGTCGGCGCTGGAACAGAGGCTGGCAGACGCTGAACTAGATGAGGAAAACAAGGAATACGTGCAAAAGGTGGTGCGTGGAGTCGTCCAGCAGCTGCCCGCCTTGGATGCCCAAATTGCTGCCGTGTCCAGAGGCTGGCAGGTGCACCGGCTGGGTTTTGTGGACCGCAGCATTCTGAGATTGGCCATCTACGAGATCGTGTTCGTAGACGAGGTCCCGGTGAGGGTGGCCGTGAATGAAGCCGTGGAGCTGGCCAAGGAGTTTGGAGATGCGGAGTCGCCCCGGTTCATTAACGGCCTATTGGGCACGGTGGTCCGGGATGGGGGCTTCGAATGAGAGTCTTCCTCGGTATTGACACGAGTAACTACACCACATCCATGTGCGTAGTGGGCGAAAATGGAAAGGTCATGGCCGATGAACGCATTTTGCTTCAGGTAGCTTCTGGTTCGCGGGGATTGCGCCAATCAGAAGCTTTATTTCAACATGTGAAGAATCTGCCGAGATTAAGTGCCGTCCTGCAGGATGTTCTAGAGGGGCACAGCCTCGCTGCCCTTGGTGTTTCCGTGAAGCCGCGTCCGCAGGACGATTCTTATATGCCTGTGTTTCTGCCGGGCTGGGGTTTGGCGGCGAGCATGGCCAGCTTCCTGGGCTTGCCCTGCCACGAGCTGTCGCATCAGGAAAACCATATCTGGAGCGGCATAGCCAGTGCGCCCGGCCCCACTGTATCGGAGTTTCTGGCCATCCACTTATCCGGAGGCACAACGGAGTTGACCCACGTAGTCAGGGACAAGCATACCCACCGCTTAAGCGTGGATCTCTGGGGCGGGACTTCCGATCTGCATGCGGGTCAGTTCGTGGACCGTCTCGGTGTGAGCTTGGGGCTTTCCTTCCCCGCCGGGCCCGCGCTGGAAAAGCTGGCTGGGGAAACGATGGAAACGGTACCCGTTCCCACGTTTCACCGCGCAGGTATGGTCAGCTTTTCTGGGCCGCTTACAGCCATGGAGAGGCTGGTTGGCCAGGTGGAGCCTGCGATCTGTGCCAGGTCTTGTCTGCTCAGTATTGCCCGCACCCTGGTGAAGTGGATCCGCTGGGCCGAAGGGAAGACGAACTGTCGCGATTTGCTGCTTGTGGGCGGGGTAGCCGCCAACGGGCTGATCCGGGAAGAACTCACAAGGAAGCTTCCTGATTGGAGGCTGTACTTTGCGGCTCCCCGTTACAGCGTGGATAACGCCTATGGAGCCGCCTATTTCAGCGCCCTACGGGAGGGCGCCTTGGAGATATCGTAGCTACGGGGAAGGGAGGATCTGGGTGCAGACCATTTCCGTCAGCGAGTTGACAAAAAAGATCAGTTCTGCCCTTTCTGACCCTGTTTTTCAGAACTTAGCCGTTGAGGGGGAAGTGTCCAATTTTGTCCACCATACTTCTGGGCACATGTATTTCTCCTTGAAGGATAGTCACAGCCGGATCAAAGCGGTGATGTTTCGCAGCCGCAACCGCCTGCTCAGGTTTCTCCCCAAGAACGGCGACACGGTGATCGCCCTTGGTGGGGTGGGAGTCTACGAGCCCAACGGCGAGTACCAGCTGTATGTGGAGATGCTCTACCCAAAAGGGGTCGGAGAGCTGCATCTGGCTTTTGAACAGCTCAAAGCCAAATTGGAGCAGGAGGGGCTCTTTGACCAGGCCAGGAAAAGGCCGCTGCCAGCGCTGCCCCGCAGGGTGGGTGTGATCACATCTGCTTCCGGTGCGGCACTGAAGGATATCATCCGCGTGCTCACCCGGCGTTATCCAGGAGTGCGGGTGCTGGTAATTCCCGCGCTGGTACAAGGTGAGGGGGCGCCGGAGAGCCTGGTGCGGGCGTTGCACCTGGCCCAGGGCACCGATTGCGATGTGCTGATTATCGGTAGGGGCGGCGGCTCCTTCGAGGAACTGGCAGCCTTCAATGATGAGCAGTTGGCGCGGGCCATAGCCCAGTCCACCGTTCCAGTGGTATCCGCGGTGGGCCATGAAACCGACTTTACCATCGCCGACTTTGTAGCTGACCTCCGGGCTCCCACCCCTTCAGCCGCCGCGGAGTTAGTGGTGCCCCTCCAGGAAGAGCTGCAGCGAAGCATAGGTTCCCTTTCCCTGCGCTTGCTGAGGGCGCTCCAGAGGAAAATCAGCGCCGAAAGGCGCTTTTTGAACCAGCTTAGGAGCAGTGCCGCTCTGCAGAGGCCCGATTATCGGGTGAACCAGCTGCGGCAGAGACTTGATGATCTCCTGACCAGTTTGGCCCTGCACACCAGCCACAAGATGGAGCTGCGCCGCGGCCAGCTGGGCTCTCTAGCCGGGAGATTGGAGGCCCTCAGCCCCCTAAAGACGCTGGGACGGGGCTATGCCATCTGCAGTGATGAGCAAGGACGCGTGGTACGCAGCGCGCAGCAGGTTAGCACAGGGGATGCGGTGCATGTTGCTCTCTATCAAGGGCGCCTCTTGTGCAGAGTAGAAGGGAGAACTTCACATGAGCGAACAGAAGTCTGATGAACTGAAGTTCGAGGAAGCGATGGTCCGGTTGGAGGAGATTGTCCGCTTGTTAGAACAGGGAGAAGCCACGTTGGATGAAGCTTTGGCGCTGTTTGAGGAAGGCGTCAAGCTAGCTCGCTTCTGCAACGACAAGCTCGATGAGGCCGAAGCGAAAATCGAGATTATGGTGAAAGAGGGCAGCATCGAGCCACTGGGGGTGGAGGAAGAATGAAGGATTTCCTCCAGGAGTGGGCTAGCGTGCTTAGTGAGATAGAGCAGATTCTGGAACAGGTGTTGCCCAGCGCCGACACCTATCCGCAAGTGCTGCACAAAGCCATGCGCTACTCGACCCTGGGAGGCGGGAAGCGCCTGCGGGCCCTGCTGGTCATGGGGGCCTGTGCTGCCGTGGGAGGGGATGTGCGGCAGACGGCCGGGCTTGCCGCCGCTGTGGAGATGATCCACGCCTATTCGCTGATCCACGATGATTTGCCCTGCATGGACGATGATGATTTTCGGCGCGGCAAACCCTCCAACCATATTGTCTATGGGGAAGCCATCGCCGTTTTGGCTGGCGATGCACTGCTCACAGAGGCCTTTGCTGAACTGGCAAGACTGCCTGAAAAATACGGGGTTTCTCCAGAAGTTACGGTAAGGGTGGTGGGAGAGCTGGCTTCGGGCGCAGGTTCCCGGGGCATGGTGGGCGGCCAGGCAGTGGATATTCTCAGCGCGGATGGAGCTCCCGACGAAGAGACCCTGCGTTATATCCACAGCCACAAGACCGGTTCACTGTTCAGGGCAGCCCTGCGAGGCGGCGCACTGCTGGGCGGGGCCAATCAGGAAGAACTGGAAATGATTACGCGCTACGCTGAGTATTTTGGGCTGGCTTTTCAGATCACCGACGACATCCTGGATGAAGTGGGCGACGCTGAACAGTTGGGCAAACCCACCCGGAGCGATCAGCGCTCGGGCAAGCAGACCTATCCCCGCCTGTACGGGCTGGAGCAATCGCGGCAGATGGCAGAAGAATGCGTGGAGCACTGCCTAGGTGCTCTAGAGCGCTTCTCAGAGCGGGCGCGCCTCTTGCGCGAGCTGGCCGTTTTTGTCCTGCAGCGCAGCCACTAGCCGCTAGACCGGGCACTTGCTCATCGAGGAAAGTGTATGCTATAATGAAATCAAGCTGGAGGTGAATGGCGCAGTATTCTAGTCGCCAACCCTATTTTTGAACACGGGCCTAAAAATCCGTTGCTGGCACATCGATGAAGTCCTTGGTGGCGGCTTCTGACGCCCCGTTGGGGGTCGCTGCTGGGGGTTAAGGAGGAAGGGCGATCTGCAAGGGCATGCAGGCGTTGACCCTCCCTCCACGGAGACCCATTCTCGTGGGGCCACGGAAAACGTGTCCCTACGGCTTGGGATTGAACCTGCACGCGATACGCATTCGCAGCTTGTTTGTACATCAGTGTTGGGTGCAGCGTAGCCTGTCTTGAGTGGTGATTGGGGGATAGAGCTTATGGGAAGAGTGCCCCTGGCCAGGGAGCTTGACCCTCCGCATATGCGGAAAGCGCTTGAAACCGTCGCTGCAAAAGAGACTAGAAAATAGGGCAAGCGTCGAGGAAAACTCCTAGACTGTTTCTCATGGAGATGGTGAGCTGGGGATTACGGTGTGGTCTAAGTGGTAATCCAGCCTCGCTTTGGTGACAAGCGAAGAGATCGGAAAGGGGAAACCGCCAGCCGCGGTGACGGGCTGGAGGATCTCTGGGAAAACCTGCTGGACCTAAGCCACAATCTTTACTCAGTTCACTGCCATTCACCTCAGTATACATAAGAAAGAGGCAGCGGTTAATAATGCAAAGCCGGTGGAGGGCGGTATTTACTCTTACTGTAACGACTTTTGTCGTGTCCACAGTGCTTAGTCTGGGTAGTAACAGCGTTCTAGCGTTCATGCCGGTCACGGCGAGCCTGGTGTTACTACTTTTTATTATTCTTATCGGTGTATTGTTCGATATTCTAGGTGTCGCCGCCACCGCCGGCGAGGAAGCTCCCTTCCATGCCATGGCCTCAAACCGCGTACCAGGCGCCAAACATGCCATCTGGCTGGTGCGCCATGCTGACGGCGTTTCCACTTTCTGCAATGACCTAGTTGGTGACGTGGTTGGCACGCTCAGTGGCGCTTTGGGTGTGGCCTTGCTACTGGCGCTGCGGGGTCCATCTCCAAGACTGGGAGAAACCCTGGCCAACACACTGATGGTAGCTTTGATCGCCGCGGTTACCGTTGGGGGCAAGGCGCTGGGCAAAAGCTTTGCCATCACCAAGTCCACCACCATCCTTTTGGTGACGGGCAAGATTTTGTATTCCCTGGAGCAGATTAGGATGAAGTTTCGCTCCCTGTTCGTGAAGGATAAGAAGAGGTAGGAATTATGAGTGAAGAGCTGCTGGCGCGAATCAAATCCCCCGAAGACATCAAGAAGCTGGATCTGCCCAGTTTGGAATTGCTGGCCAGCGAGATTCGGCACCGCATTGTGTCCACCGTGGAAGAAAACGGTGGTCATTTAGGTGCCAATCTGGGGGTTGTGGAGCTGACTCTAGCCCTCCACTCGGTACTGTCCACGCCCAGGGACAAGATCATCTGGGACGTGGGGCATCAATGCTATACCCATAAACTGATTACCGGTCGTCAGGACCGGTTCCACACTTTAAGGCAGTGGGGAGGGCTGTCTGGATTTCCGCTCCCCGCAGAAAGCGAGCATGATCACTTTGGGGTAGGACACAGTTCTACCTCCGTTTCCGCGGCTGCCGGAATGGTTATCGCCAGGGACCTGCAGGGCGAGGATTTCAACGTGGTGGCCGTGATCGGCGATGGGGCCCTAACAGGAGGCATGGCTTTCGAAGGATTGAACCACATAGGTTCCCTGGGCAAGGACATCATTGTCATACTCAACGACAACGAGATGTCCATCACCAACAATGTGGGTGCGCTCAGCGATTACTTAGGCCGGATTCGCTCCCACAGTTTCCTCTACCAGGCTAGAGAAGGCCTTGCGGCGATTTTGCGCGGGATACCCCTGGTGGGTCCGCCGCTGGCAAAGCTTGCCCACAAAGTGAAAATCACCCTCAAGCATATGCTGCCGGGCCAGTTCTTTGAAGAGCTAGGATTCGCCTATTTGGGCCCCTTTGATGGACACAATATTGCGGAACTGCAGAGGGCCATCAGGGCCGGGATTCAGCGCCGCGGTCCCGTACTTATCCATGTGTACACCCAAAAGGGAAGGGGGCACGCCCTGGCTGAGGAGAGTCCCCATCGCTATCACGGTGTTGGCCCCAGCAGAGGATCGGCTGAGAAAAATGGGCCTTCCTTCAGCCAGGTGTTCGGCGAGTCCCTGGTGAAACTGGCGGAGAGGAATTCCAGAATTGTGGCTATCACAGCCGCCATGCGGGACGGCACAGGCCTCGGGCCCTTTGCAAAGGCATTCCCAGAACGGTTTTTCGACGTGGGGATCGCCGAACAGCACGCCGTCACCCTGGCTGCCGGTATGGCCAAAGAGGGCCTCCGCCCCGTGGTAGCCATTTACTCGACTTTCCTGCAGAGAGGCTACGACCAACTCATCCATGATGTGGCCCTCCAGGGTTTGCCCGTGGTGTTCGCGGTGGATCGAGCAGGCGTCGTGGGCGACGATGGCGCAACACACCAGGGGATTTTCGATATGGCTTTTCTGCGCCCCATACCGGGCTTGACCATCCTGGCTCCCCGTGATGGCAGCGAACTTGCTGCCATGCTTGCCTGGGCTCTGCAGCAGCCTGGACCGGTGGCCATTCGCTACGCCAGGGCGTGTGCTGGGAGTATCGCGCCCCGCGCGGCCTTTCAGCCGGCCCAGCCCATTCCCCCGGAGGAGGTAAAGTCGGGGCGGGATGGCGTGGTGTTCGCTTTTGGGCCCATGGTGGACGTGGCCTTAGAAGCGGCGCGCAGTCTCGAGCCTGAGCTGAGCTTCTCCGTGATCAACGTGCGCACCTTGAAACCCTTGGATGCGGCCAGCATCCAAGGCGCGGTTCGCGGGAAGAAGTATGTGGCCACCGTGGAAGATCACGTGCTGGCTGGAGGGTTTGGCAGCAGCATTCTCGAAATGCTTCAGGAGGTTGTTGGCGGGGAGCCCCGGTTCAAAGTGGAGCGCATTGGCTACCCCGATTGCTTTATTCCCCATGGCTCGATCGCGCGCATCCACGAAGAGTATGGTTTGACCGCTCGCCAAGTTGCGGAGACGTTGCGCAAAGCCGCTGGGCACAAACTGCAGGTTGTAGTGAGTAGGGATTCATAGTGCTTAGGTTGGATCAACTCCTTGTCACCCGTGAACTGGCGCCTTCGCGCCAGCGCGCCAAAGAACTGATCACCAGCGGTCAAGTTTTGGTCCACGGGGCCAAGGTTATCAAGCCCGGTGCCAGAGTCGCCGCGGACGCCAGAGTGGAAATCCTGGGTGAGCCCTTAGGCTATCCCAGCCGGGCAGGATTGAAACTGGAAAAGGCCCTTCAGGTCTTTGACGTCCAGGTTAAGGGAAAAACTGCCCTAGATGTGGGGGCGTCCACTGGAGGCTTTACAAGCTGCCTGCTTCAGGCCGGGGCCAGGCAAGTTTATGCCGTCGATGTGGGGCGGGATCAGCTGGTGCCTGAACTGCGTAGTGATCCCCGTGTGCTTGTCCTGGAGAAAACTGACATCCGGCGCTTAACCCCAGAGCAGCTGCCCTCCCTCGCAGATCTGGCCACCATAGACGTTTCCTTTATCTCGCTGACTAAGGTCTTCCCCCAAGTGCGGGCGCTTTTGAAGCCGGGAGGAGATGTCATCGCCTTGATCAAACCGCAGTTTGAGACGGGTGGTGTTGGGCTCAGCAAGCACGGAGTGATCCGTGACTGCGCTGTTCACCTCACCTATCTCCCTCCCTTGGTCAATGAGCTGCAGGGCCAGGACTTGGGTTTAGTGGGCTTTGACGTATCTCCCATCAGCGGTGGGAAAGGGAACTTGGAGTTCCTGGGCCATTTCCGCATGGGGGCAGAGCCGCAGGATGCCTTTGAACAGGTTTGCGCGGTCATTCGGGAAGGGTGGACCTCCAGCCAGGGAAAGGATGAATGCTGATGAGAATCGGGATCGTGGCCCACACAGGAAAGCCTGCAGCCATGGCCTTAAGCAGAGAGCTAACGGCTGCCCTGAACGAGCGTGGGGTGGAGCCCCAGCTGGTCTTATCTCCGGAGGGAGATAACCTGGCCCAGCTGGATCTGGCCATCGTCCTTGGCGGTGATGGGACCTTGCTCAACACGGCCCGGCTGGCCAGCCGCTGGCAGGTGCCGGTGTTTGGAGTGAACGTTGGCCACCTGGGGTTCTTGACCGAAGTGGAGACGGACGGGCTTATGCCTGCCTTGGACAGGTTGCTGGCAGGGGATTACTCCCTGGAGGAAAGGATGCTCATTTCCGCAGCCGTGCAGCGTGAAGGCAGGGAAATCGCCCGGCATCTAGCTTTAAACGATTTTGTGATCACTAGGGGCACTTTTGCCCGGATTATTGAGTTCAGCATCTTCGCCGACGGTCAGCACGTTACGGACTATGTTGGCGACGGAGTGATTATTGCTACCCCCACAGGATCCACAGCCTATTCCCTCGCGGCCGGCGGCCCGATTGTGGAACCTCTGCTGGATGCCATCTGCATTACTCCCATCTGTCCGCATTCCTTGGCTGGCCGATCGGTGGTGACCAGGCCGGAAGTGCAGGTCCAGGTGCGTTTGAACCGCGCCAGTGAGTCAGTGATGCTCACCATCGACGGCCAAGATGGTTTCCCCTTAATGACCGGCGATCAAGTGACCATTGAGCGGGCTGAGCAGCGGGCTTTGTTCGTGCGATTGGGAGATCGAGGGTTTTTCCAAGTCCTCCATTCTAGATTGCGAATGCCTCAGATGGGAGGTGGGAGCCGTGAAGCATAAGCGACAGGCTAAGCTGTTGGAGCTGGTCCGGGAAAACAACGTGGAGACGCAAGAGGCCCTCATGGAGCTTTTGCATGCCCACGGGTTCCGAGTGACCCAGGCCACCATATCGAGGGACATCAAAGAACTGCGTTTAGTCAAGGTTCCTAACGGCCAAGGGGGGTACAAGTACTCGCTGCCCACCACGGTGAGCATGGGCGATCTGTTGCGGCGCGCCAGGCGTATCTTTAGGGACTATGTACGCAGTGTGCATTTTAGCGGACCGTTAATCATGATCAAGACCTATCCCGGAGGGGCCCATGCGGTGGCTGCCATCATTGATGAACTGGAATGGCCCGAGATGCTGGGCAGCATTGCCGGTGATGACAGCATCCTGGTTCTGACCCATGATCCAGAGGCACCCAGCACACCTCAAGGTCCTGCCGGAGTGCTGTTCACTCGGATTCAAGAGCTCATGGAGAGGTGAGTGCATGCTCAAGGAGCTGCAGATTCGAGACTTCGCTTTAATCGAGGACCTAGAATTATCTTTCTATTCTGGCTTCAGTGTGCTCAGCGGCGAAACGGGGGCGGGAAAGTCCATCATCATCGATGCTCTCAGCTTGCTCACTGGTGCCAGGGCGTCCAGCGAGGTGGTTCGCACTGGAGCTCAGCGCGCCATGCTGTCCGGGAGCTTCTTGCCCAATGCAGGCGCACTTGCGCTCTTGGAGGAGTGGGGCATGCAGGAGGGAGAGGAGCTGATCATCTCACGGGAGATCAGCATGGGCGGCCGCAGTAAATGCTGGATCAACGGCCACTTAGCCACTGTCAATCAGCTGTCCTTGCTAGGTGCGCATCTGGTGGATATTGTGGGGCAGCACGACAGCCAAAGACTGCTGCGGCCCGAAAACCACGTGGAGCTCCTAGACAGCTACGGCGGGACAAGCCATTTGAGTATCTTGGAGGAAGCAGACAAGCTGGCCAGCTCCTGGTTGGCTCTGCGCGCTGAGCAGAAACGGCTGCAAAGCGACGAGCGGGAAAGGCACCGCCGCATGGATTTGCTGGCCTACCAGATCGAAGAGATTACGGGCGCCCATCTCCAGCCAGGCGAAGATGAGGAGCTGGAACAGGAGCGCTCGCGCCTGGCCAACCTGGACCGCATTCGTCAGGCTCTGCAGTACGCAGTGGGCATGCTGGGCGAAAACCAGGCAGATGGACAGCCCCTTCTGGACATGCTCTCCTCCATCGAAACCGAACTGGAACGGGCTTCTGCCCTGGATCCACCCCTGGAACCCCTGACCCAGCGCTATGTGGAAGTGCTCATTAACCTGCAGGAGTTGTACCGTGACCTGCGGCACTATCTGGAGGCCCTTCCCGCTGACCCGGGCAGGCTCAACGCAGTGGAGGAGCGTCTGGACCTCATCGATAGATTGCAGCGGAAATACGGAGACTCAGTGGAAGAGATTTTGGCGTACGGACAGCAGGCCCAGGAAGAACTGGCTGCATTGGAGAATGCCGGTGTGCGGGCGGAAGGTCTGGAAGCAGAGTGCAACAGGTTGGAGCAGGAGTGGCTGAGCTTGGCCGAAAAGCTCAGTCACGGCCGTCGCGCCCTGGCCCAGCAGCTTGAGCAGCAGATTCAAGTGGAACTTGCCGATCTCGCCATGGGGGATACCAGGTTTCAGGTGCAGTTCGTGGCCGAGGAGGGGCAGCAGCCGGCTTTAGGGGGTCGGGAAAGGGTTGAATTCATGATGGCCGCGAATCTGGGCGAGGAGTTAAAGCCCCTGGCCAGGATTGCCTCGGGCGGCGAGTTGTCCAGGGTTTTACTGGCTCTGAAAGCCATTTTGGCCAAGGCGGAGCAGATCCCCACCATCGTTTTTGATGAAGTGGATGCGGGAATAGGGGGGCGTACCGCGGTCAAGCTCGGCGAGAAACTGCGAACCTTGGGTGAAATGCGCCAGGTTTTGTGCGTCACTCATCTGCCTGTGGTGGCCAGTTTTGGTACCCACCATTACTCAGTCCAGAAGCTGGCGCGTGAAAACCGCACTATGGTGAAAGCGAAGCTGTTGGGGCCAGAGGAGCGGGTTCTGGAGCTCACCCGCATGCTGGGGGGCAGTGCCGAGGAGCTGGTTACCAGTGAGCATGCCAGGGAGCTGCTGCGCAGAACCGAGGCGGGGCTTGGCAGCTAGTTCCTTCAATATCACCATCTTGCGCAGGGCAACCTACACCCATAAACGGAAAGCGGGGGGTAGGTGGCTTTGTGAGAAGAGTCTTACTCAGAGTTGTTTTGACCTTATGCTTGGCCTGCGTAGTGGTGCTCGCTACCATTCCTTACTGGGTTTCCGCCGTGGGTATACCGCGCGAGCTCAAGGTTTTTCCCGGGATGGAACTATCTCTGGATCTGGAACCACCGCTGCGCATCAAAGATGCGGATGGCGTGGAAGTAACCGGCTTTTTTGACACGGAGAGTCTAGGCAGCAGAGTTTACCGGGTGAGTCTGTTTGGCTGGCTTCCCCTTACTCAGCTGGTGGTGGATGTAGTTCCCTTAGTGGAGGTTTTTCCCGGTGGCCAATCCATTGGAGTTCTGCTCAACTCTGAAGGATTGGTCATTAGTGAACTAGGGGCGGTGGTGGATCTTGATGGGAAGGAGCGTTCTCCCGCCCGGGAAGCAGGGCTTAGGCCCGGCGACATCCTCCTTTCCATTGAGGGGCATCCAACCAGAAGGCCCGAACTGGTGAGCCAGCTCATCAACGCTTTAGCCCCAGAAAAGCGGGTCTTGAACCTTGAAGTCAAACGCGGCGACCGTGTCCTAACCATTTCTGTTGAGCCTGCCAGAACCTGGCAGACCAATATCTTCGGGCAGAGTTCTTACCAATATCTCCTGGGAGTACTGCTGGAGGATCCCGCGGCGGGCGTGGGGACCCTCAGCTTTTTTCATCCAGAGACCGGGCGCTTCGGGGCTTTGGGCCACACCATCACCGACAGCCTGGGGCGGCCGGTGCAGATCAGCCAGGGAACCATTGTGGAGGCATCCATTGATTCCATCCGCTATGGGAGCAGGGGCACGCCCGGGGAGAAGGTGGGCTTTTTCCACGGAGAACAGGATGTCTTGGGCATCATTGATTCCAACAGCAATCTGGGGATCTATGGGAAGTTGGTGGGTTCTCTGGCGCGCAGCTCCTTTGACCGTCCCGTCCCGGTGGCTTTTGCCCATCAAGTGCGGGCAGGCCCGGCTGAGATGTACACGGTGGTGCAGGGCACAACTATCGAGGCGTTCAAGGTGGAGATCGTTAAGGTGATCAACCAGACCAAGCCAGGGGAAAAGGGGATGGTGGTGGAAGTCACGGACGAAAGGCTCCTGCGGGAGACGGGAGGGATCATCCAAGGGATGTCCGGCAGCCCCATTGTCCAAAACGGTATGCTCGTGGGGGTCATCACCCATGTCTTTGTGAATAATCCAACAAAGGGATATGCCAGTTTTGCTGAATGGATGGTATATGAGGCAGGATTGGGGATCAACGAACAAATTCCCGCGAAACCAGCGTGTTCGCGGGAGGTTTTTTTGTGCGCATAGAGAAGGATTTGATATGTAGAATTAATTAGGTTATTGTTAATAGGGAGAGAGGCGGATGGAGGCAAAGACGCTAGTCTTGGGCGTTATAGGTGCTGATGTACATGCCGTAGGCAACAAGATTCTAGAGATCGCCCTTACCGAGGCAGGCTTCAACGTAGTCAACTTGGGCGTACTGGTTTCGCAAAAGGAGTTTGTGGAAGCAGCCCTGGAGACCGACGCAGATGCTATTTTGGTCTCGTCCCTATACGGTCATGCGGAAATTGATGCCAGGGGACTGCGGGAAGCGTTGATCGAAGCCGGTATTGGCGATATTCTAATGTATATCGGCGGCTATCTGGTTGTGGGAAACCAGGATTGGTCCGAAGTGGAAGCGAAGTTCAAGCAGCTGGGGTTTGACCGGGTGTATCCTCCAAGTACATTGCCAGAGGATTTCATTCCCACTCTGCGGGAAGACCTCGGCATGTAATTGGGGGGTTTTTTGATGAGCGGCAGCTGGGTTCTCGTAGATATTGGAAGCACCTTTACGAAAGTGACCGCCGTAGACATAGGCCAAAGGCGCATTTTGGCTCAATCCAGCGCGCCCACCACCATCGAGGACGTGAGCATCGGCCTGAGGAACGCACTGCAGGGCCTGGGACTTGATGCAGAGCAGCTGCGGCAGGCTAGAAAGCTGGCCTGCTCCAGTGCTGCCGGGGGGCTGCGCATGGTGGCCATCGGCTTGGTGCAGGACCTGACGGCCAAAGCAGCGAGGCTGGCAGCCTTGGGAGCCGGTGCGCGGGTTTTAAGCACCTACTCCTTCCAGCTCACTGAAGCCGACCGCGAGGAAATCATCGAGCTTCAGCCCGACATCATCCTCCTAGCCGGTGGAACTGATGGGGGCAACAGGGAAAACATCCTGCACAATGCCAAAGTGTTAGCCAGCCTGCCCAATCCGGTGCCTGTGGTCATTGCGGGCAACCGCTCCGTGGCCCAGGAAGTGGCAGCTTGCTTTCCCCCAGAGTTCAGTACCTACATTGCCCCAAACGTGATGCCGCAAATCGGCCAGCTGCAGGTTGATCCGGCCCGGGAAGTGATTCGCCGCGTTTTCATGGAAAAAATCATCTACGCGAAGGGCCTGGACAAAGCCGGCCGCTGGATTGAGGGGATCTTCATGCCCACGCCGGCAGCCGTTCTCCGCGCTGGCCAGCTCTTAAGCCAGGGGACTGCGGCCCGAAAAGGCTGGGGTGATCTGCTCATTGTCGACGTGGGTGGTGCCACCACCGATGTCCATTCGCTAGGTAAGGGACTGCCGACCCGGGCGGGCGTTGTGGTGCGAGGCCTGCCGGAGCCCTATGCAAAACGCACTGTTGAAGGAGATCTTGGGGTGAGGGTGAGCGTGCTCTCCCTCATGGAGACAGTGGGCCCAGATGTACTGGCTCAGGAGGTGAACTGGACCCGAGAGGAAGTGGAAAGCAGGGCAGAACTGCTCCACGCACACCCGGATACACTGCCTGAAAGCGACGAGGAGTGGCATTTTGACCGGGTGCTGGCTCGCCTGGCAGTAGCGCATGCCGTAAGCCGGCACGTGGGCCGCCTTTCGGAGCTGTACACGCCTGCTGGTCTGGTCTGGGTTCAGGAGGGTAAGGACCTCTCTTCAGTGGCAACGGTGATCGGCACAGGCGGCGTATTGGTGAGAAGCCATGACCCGCTGGCGGTGCTGGAAGGCGCGGGCAAACAGGGGGATGCACCCCTGGAGCTCAGGCCAGAAGATCCCCTGTTTTTCTTGGATGGCAGCTACATTCTGGCCAGCATGGGCTTGTTGGCCCAAGAAGAGCCAGATGCTGCCTTTGACATTTTGACGGACTCTTTGAGCAATTACAAGCTGGCGAGGAGGGAACAGTAGGTGGGTGAGGGGCTCAACCATGAGAAACTAGATTGGAATCAACTAACAGAGGAAAGGGAGCAGGTCCTGGCAAGCTGGCCCACGGGGCAGGAAGTGGATTTGGCTGAGGCGGTGGCGTTTCACAGCAAACTCAATCCTGAGCTCAACTTCGCCCGGTGTTTGAGCCGGGCCAAAGCCGCTGGCAAAACGCTCGCTCAGCCCCGGGCGGGTGTCGCCGATCTCAACAGCCATCTGGAACTGCTGTTGTTCTTACAGGATAAGGGGGAAGCAGATCTTCTGCCTACAACCATAGACTCTTATACCAGGCAGAACCGCTACGAGGAGGCGGAGAAGGCCTTGGCGGAGAGCATACGGGAAGGCCGGTCGCTGCTCAACGGCTTCCCGGCTGTCAACCATGGGGTGGCCAGCTGTCGGCGGTTGGTGGAAGGTTTGTCCCGCCCGCTGCAAGTGCGCCACGGCACTCCAGATGCCCGCCTGCTTGCGGAGATTACCCTGGCCGCGGGTTTCACCGCCTTCGAAGGCGGGGGCATTTCCTACAATATTCCCTACGCCAAGCGCGTACCCTTAGAAGAAAGCATCCGCCACTGGCAGTACGTGGACCGCTTAGTTGGGTTCTATGAGGAACAGGGGATCCCCATCAACCGTGAGCCTTTCGGCCCTCTCACGGGCACTCTGGTTGCGCCCTGTGTGTCCCACAGCGTGGCGGTGATCGAAGCGGTTTTAGCAGCCAAGCAGGGTGTGAAGAGCATCACATTGGGTTACGGCCAATGCGGCAATGTCATTCAGGATGTGGCAGCCCTCCAGACCCTGATCACCTTGGCAGAAGAGTACCTGAGGGCAGAGAATATCTATGATGTGGAGATCACCACCGTGTTCCACCAGTGGATGGGCGGTTTCCCCAAAGACGAAGCCAAAGCATACGGTGTCATCGCCCTGGGAAGCATGACCGCAGCGTTGGGTAAGGCAACCAAGGTGATCGTCAAAACCACCCACGAGGCCCTGGGCATTCCCACCAAGGAAGCTAACGCCCAGGGGATCCGGGCCACTAAGCAAGTCCTGAACATGCTGCAGGATCAGGTGTTCCCTGAGAATCCGCAGCTAGCCGCGGAACGGGAGATCATCCTGCAGGAAACCCGCTCCATCTTGAACAAAACCCTGGAGCTGGGTGAGGGCGATTGGGCCTTAGGGGCGGTACGGGCGTTTGCCGCGGGGGTGATCGATGTCCCCTTTGCCCCCAGCACCTTTAACCTGGGCAGAACAATGCCCGCCCGGGATAACGACGGGGCGGTACGCTTCCTGCAGTGGGGCAATCTGCCTTTCCCCAAGGAGATTCAAGATTTCCACCGTGCCAAGCTGGCAGAAAGGGGTCAGGCGGAGCGGCGGCCCCCCAGTTTCCAGATGGTGATTGACGACATCTATGCTGTAGGTCAGGGCAGATTAGTGGGGCGCCCCCGTTAGGAGAGATGAGCATTGAGTGAACTGAGAATTCTTTCGCCCACAGCGATTTTAGGTTATGGTTTTCCCCTGTCTTCCTTTCAGGCAGGTTTGGACCGCGACCCCCATGTCATTGCGGTAGATGCCGGGTCCACCGATCCCGGCCCCTATTACCTGGGCGCTGGGAAGTCCTTTACCCAGCGGGCTCCGGTGAAAAGGGATCTCCACTATTTGATTCAAGCGGCCCTGGAGCGCCGCATACCTTTGATCATCGGTACGGCGGGCGGCTCCGGAGCCAAACCCCATGTGGATTGGACCGTGTCCATAGTCCGGGAGGTTCTGGGCGAGCTGAAGGCCACCGCCAAACTGGCGGTCATCTACAGTGATGTGGATCGGGACTTCCTCCTCAAGGAGCAGCGGCGCGGCCGGGTCCAGCCCCTGGGGCCAGTGGATGACCTCACCGAAGAGGAGATCTCTGAAAGCGTACATATCGTGGCCCAGATGGGTTTGGAGCCCATCATGCAGGCCCTGGAGGAAGGGGCTCAGATCATCGTTGCCGGAAGGGCATATGACCCCACGGTGTTTGCGGCGCTGCCGGTGCTGAAGGGCTATGATCTGGCCCTGGCCTTGCACATGGGGAAGATTCTGGAATGCGCGGCCATCGCGGCCAGTCCCGGCAGCGGCAGTGACAGCCTTTTCGGTTACCTGCACGATGACTGCTTTGTCCTGGAGGCCTTGAACCCAGAGCGAACCTGCACTAAACTGTCGGTGGCTGCCCATACGCTCTATGAGAAGAGCGATCCCTATTCCCTGCCTGGACCAGGGGGTAGGTTGGATTTGCGGCAGACCAACTTCCAGGAGCTACCCGGTGGTAAGGTCAAGGTGTGGGGAACCCGGTTTGTTCCCACAGAGAAGTACTTCCTCAAGCTGGAAGGAGCGCGTCGGGTTGGCTTTCGCACCATCAGCATCGCCGGTGTGAGGGATCCCATAATGATCAGTCAGATCGACGAGATCATCGCCGCGGTAAAGGAACGGGTAGCGGACAACTTCCGCGATCTGCGCGACTACCAGCTCCACGTCCATCGCTACGGGAAGGACGGAGTGATGGGCAGTTTGGAACCGCAGGCGCAGCCCGCCCATGAGCTGGGACTGGTCATGGAGGCGGTGGCTCCCACTCAAGAGATTGCCGACACCATCTGCAGTTTCTTCAGGTCCACGCTCCTGCATTACGGGTATCCGGGGCGGAAATCCACCGCTGGGAACCTGGCCTTTCCATACTCGCCCTCCGATATCTCTGCAGGAGCCGTGTACAGGTTTAACGTCTATCATCTCCTGGAAGTGGATGATCCCAAGGGGTTGTTCTCCATGGAGATTAGGGAGGAGTGAGCCATGCGGTACGTGAAAGACGTGGCTTCGGTTATCCGCAGCAAAAATGCAGGGCCTTATGAATTGACTTTTGATCTCATGTTTCCCGACGAAGAGACCTATGAGCAGGTCAAGCACAGCATCACCAAGGAAAAGATCGCTGCGCTGTACAAAATAGAGGAAAGCCAAGTGCTGTCCATCGTCCATTTCGCCCCCGCCCATGCCGTGAAGGTTACCATTGTGCGGCCCAGGGCTTCGGGAGATCTGGGAGAAACCGATGTTTACGGAGCTCAACAACACGCGCCCTTATTGGAGCTAACATTTTAGACTACTGGAAGGAGTGTTGGCATGATTATCAAGGATGTTGTACTTTCAAAGGGACTCACAGGGTTTTATTTCGATGACCAGCGGGCCATTCGCCAAGGAAACTTCACGGAGAATGGGCTCACCTATGACGGCGTGCCGGTTACCCCTGGTTTTGTGAAGATTCGCCAAGCTGGGGAGAGCGTTTCCATCCAGTTGGTCTTGGACGATGGCCAGGTGGCCTACGGGGACTGTGCCGCGGTTCAGTACTCAGGTGCAGGGGGACGGGATCCGCTCTTCCTGGCTGATAAATACATTCCCCAGATTCAAGAATACGTTGTACCCAGGTTGATTGGGCGCAAACTCACCTCCTTCCGTGCACTCGCTGAGGAGATTGACGGACTGCGCAACGGAGAGGATAAGCCGCTGCACACCGCCATTCGCTACGGAGTCACCCAAGCTATCCTCGATGCCGTGGCCAGGAGTAGGAAGCTCACCATGGCAGAGGTGATCGTGGAAGAGTATGGCCTGGAGCTCAAAGCTGCACCTGTGAAGATTTTTGCTCAAACCGGCGATGATCGTAGGCTGAACGCTGATCGCATGATCATCAAGCACGTGGACGTGCTGCCCCATGGCTTGTTCAACAACATCAACAAGCTGGGCAGACAGGGAGAACACCTCAGGGACTATTTGGCTTGGCTAAAACAGCGGGTCCAGGAGCTCAGGGTGGACGAAGATTACCTGCCTGATTTTCAAGTTGATGTGTATGGGACCATCGGAGAGGCTTTCGACAATGACATTGAGGCCATTGGGGAGTACACCAAGCAGTTGGCAGAGCTGGTGGCACCGCATCGACTGGCCATTGAGGGACCTGTGGACTGCGGTTCCAAGGAAGAGCAGATCAGGGTCATGGCGGAGCTGCGGGCCTATGTGGACAAGCACAACATCCCTGTGCAGTTTGTGGCCGATGAGTGGTGCAATACCCTTGAAGATATTAAGGACTTCGTGCTCGCCAAAGCCGGGCATATGATCCAGATCAAGGCACCGGATCTAGGCGGCATCAATAATTCAGTGGAAGCGGTATTGTTCTGCCGTGAGCACGGCGTCATTCCCTATCTCGGAGGAACCTGCAACGAGACGGAGCGCTCCGCACAGATTACCGTTCAGTTGGCAGTGGCCACCAGGCCCCGCCAGATACTGTCTAAACCAGGTATGGGAGTGGATGAGGGCCTGTGCATCTGCACCAACGAGATGAACCGTCTGGTGGCCTTACTGAAAAGTAAAGCAAGGTAGGCGATGAGCTGTGAGAGTGATCAGGTTTGAGGAGATTGTGGCCAAGGTCAAGGAACTCTGCCTGGATGCCAACTGCAACCTGCCCATGGATGTTTTCCAGGCGCTGGTGGAGGCGGAACAGAAGGAGGAGTCGCCCTTGGGTCAGCATGTCCTGGATGTGATCTTGCAGAACGCCCAGATTGCCCGGGAGAAGAAGATGCCCCTCTGCCAGGATACGGGCATGGTAGTGGTTTTCGCGGAAGTGGGCCAGGAGGTGCGCCTAGAGGGGGGCCTACTCAGCGATGCAGTGAACGAAGGAGTTCGTCAGGCTTACGAGGAAGGGTTCTTCCGCAAGAGCGTTGTGGGCGACCCCATCCAGAGGGTGAACACCAAGGACAACACCCCGGCCGTACTCCACGTTTCCCTGGTGGCCGGTGATCAGCTGCGCTTGATCGTGGCCCCCAAGGGATTTGGCAGCGAAAACATGTCTGCCTTGAAGATGCTCAAACCGGCCGATGGGGTCCAAGGCATTAAGGATTTCGTGGTCAAGGCGGTGAGCGAGGCGGGCGGCAACCCCTGCCCGCCCATCATTATCGGTGTGGGCATTGGAGGCACCATGGAAAAAGCCGCTTTGCTGGCGAAAAAGGCCGTGCTGCGCGAGGTTGGCTCCAAGCATCCCGAACCTCATATAGCTCAGCTGGAAGCTGAACTATTGGAACTGGTGAACAAGACTGGAGTGGGTCCCCAGGGTTTTGGGGGGACCCAGACGGCTCTAGCTCTGTTTGTCGACGTCTATCCCACGCATATTGCCGGGCTGCCCGTGGCTGTGAACATTAACTGCCACGTGGCGCGGCATGCCGAGGCGGTGCTGTGAAATGCACTATATCACGCTGGTGAAAGCAGCCTATTACGCACCCAGGGGTCGTCAGCGCCTCATGCATCTGGGGCAGATCATCGCCCAACGTTACCTAGACGCCGAAGCTCTGCTCATTGGAGTCATCGGCGATGCCGGTGCGGGCAAATCACTGATTATCAGGGGCATGTTTCCCGGCCTGGTCCTCACTAACGATGATGACGGTGTGAATGTCCGTCCCCTGCCGGTTCTGGATGATGCCCAGGCGGACTACTTCAGGACGCACACCTATCACTTGGACGTCCGTTTTGAAATGGCCTTTACGCCCCTTTGGGAGCTGGCAGAGGCGGTGAAAAAGGCCATTTCCGCAGGGCGCCGGGTGATAGTTGAACACTTCGAGTTGCTTTACCCGCTGCTCAACGTGAACGCGGAGGTGCTCATCGGGATCGGAGAGGAAGTGGTGGTGACCATTCCCACTCTGTTTGGGCCTTTCCCCGGGGAGATCGCGGAGGCGGCCTATGAATCCTTGGTTTACAGGAAGATGGCCCACAGTGCTGAAGACCTGACTGGCATCGTCCTGGAGCAGATGGGCATCGAGCCGCCCACATTCCACAGCGATGTGCGTAGGGGGTTTGTGGTGGAGTTCACCCGTAAGCCGGAAGTGGACTTGGCGGAAGTGGAGAGGCGTGTCCTGGAATACATTGAACAGGATCTGCCCATCAGCGTGTTCAATGATCACACCATCCTCATTGGCAGCGAGAAGCTGAAGTGTTCGGGGCCTAGGATCCATATGAGTTCCACAGGGGAGATAGTGGGCTTTCGCCTGGAGAAGAACTTCCATTATTCGCCAATCACTAGAACCTTCTTGCTGGCCGGACGCGTGGGGTAAAGGGGGATCGAGGGATGATCCGTGTTTTTCAGTTCGATGGCGATGAGGCCTTTCGGGAGGAAGTAGCCGCCTATTTCAGCCGGCTGGACGGCTTTTCCTACCAAGGCTGGGACTGCTCTGCTGATCTGGAGCAGGTTTTGCTCATGGACAAGCCCCAGATCATGCTCCTGGACTTTAACTGCCAGCCCCAGGGGGGAATGGCAGCTCTGAAAAGGATCAGGACAAGCCTCAGGGCTGAGGAAACAAAGGTGATCATGATATCCCAGACGCCTCCCGGTGAGCGTTTACTGGCGCAGGCTGCGGAGCTCGGTGCAGATTACTTCCTGCTGCGCCCAGTGGATCTCGTTGTGCTGGAGAAGCGGATCAAACAACTACTGCGGCCCTTAACCGAATTACCCCTGCGGGAAGCCACTTACAAGCAGGTCTACGATGTCTGCGTGGCCTACTTTGAACGCATGGGCATACCCCCGCACTATAAGGGCTACCGGTACTTGATTGAAGGGATCTGGCTGGCCGCAGTTCACCCCGAGTGGCTCAATTCGGTGACGCAGAACCTGTATCCGGCAATCGGCCAGCGTTTTGCCGTGAGCGGAGCCCAGGTGGAGCGGGCCATGCGCTATGCCCTGGAGGCGGCATGGGAGAAGGGAAACGTGGATCAGCTCTATCAGATTTTCCCGTATGTGTCGGAGAACAAGGGTAAGCCCACTAATTCGGAGTTCATCAGCAAGATGGCGCATCTGGTAGCTTTAGCAGTGGAAACTCAGGGCTAAGGGTGCTGGTAGAGGCACATACTAGAGACGGTACTAGCCGTCTCTTTTTTCTTGCTGGGGGGTGCCGATGTGCGGGGAAGGGTTCGGTTGGGAAAGCGCACCAAGGAGCTGGCAGCAAGACTGCGGGCCCAAGAGATCGCCGTAATCGCCCACGAAGACCTGGATGCCGTGGGCGCGGCTGGTTTAGTGGAAGCGGGGGTGGCAGCGGTGATCAACGCCCGTTCCTCTCTGACCTGCCGCTATCCCAATTTGGGCCCCCGCCTTTTGCGCGACCATGGGGTGCCTCTCCTGGACAACGTGGGCGAAGGCATCTTCAACGTGCTTCAGGATGGAGACGTGGTGGAAATAGATGGGCGGAAGGTGCTCAAGGATGGCCGGGTGATCGCGGTGGGGACTGTGGTCACGGGGCACCTGATCGAGATGCGGGAAAAGTTCGCCCAGTTCAACCTGCCCCGTGAACTGGAGAAGTTCGTGAATAACACTTTGGAATATGCGTTCCGGGAAAAGGATGTGATACTCGGGGACATTCAGTTCCCTCCCCTGAAAGTAAGCTGCAGGGGCAAGACGGTGGTGGTGGTTGTCAGGGGAGTGGGTTACCGGGAAGATCTGCAGGTACTGGCCCCGTTCATCCAAGAGGCGGCCCCCGTCTTGGTGGGTGTGGATGGGGGCGCCGACGCCCTGCTCCAAAAGGGATACCGGCCCCACATCATCATCGGGGATATGGACAGCGTCACTGATGCCGCACTGTGCTGCGGGGCCCAGCTCATCGCCCACGCCTATCCCGACGGGCGCTGTCCCAGTGCGGAGCGGTTGGCTAACTTGGGGGTGGAGTTCCAGGTGGTGCCTGCGCCGGGCACCAGCGAAGACCTGGCTCTGCTCCTGGCCCATGAGAATGGGGCTGACCTCATCGTACTGGTGGGTTCGCATTCCAACATGATCGATTTTCTGGAAAAGGGACGCCCGGGCATGGCCTCCACCTTCTTGACCCGCTTGAAGATCGGGCCCATTCTGCTGGATGCCAAAAAGGTGAGCGAGTTATACCGCCCCAAAACTACCTACGGCGCCCTGCCTCTGCTGCTGGCCGCCATGATTCCCATCCTGCTCTTTATGGGACTCACATCTCCTTGGCGGCACTATCTGCGCCTGCTCTGGCTGCAGCTGCGCCTGCTTACGGGGTGGCTGTAAATGAGCCCCGGTTTTCGTTACCATGTAGCCTCACTACTGGCCGTATTTTTCAGCCTGGTTTTGGGCATGTTGATCGGAGGCGCCGTCTTTTCAGATCACAGTCTAGTTGAGGAGCAGGCACTGCTCATCTCAGAACTGGAAGAACGTTTCAGGGAAAATAACGCCAAGTTGGCCGTTCTCCAAGCTGAACTGGACTTTTCCACCCAGGCGTGGCTGCAGCTCCGCGAGAGCATTGTCCGGGACCGGTTGGCAGGACGGGCGGTGATCCTGGTTGGTGAAGGGGCGGCCTCTTTGCTCCCCACACTGCAACAGGCAGGGGCCCAGGTGGAGACAGTTGCCCTGGACAGCCTGGGGACCATGGCTTTTCACGAAGGCATGACCGTGGTTTTCCCCTTGAGAAGTGAAACCCTGTCCAGTGCAGAGCGGGAGATGATCGACATCTTGTCTGCGGCAGGTACTTGCCTGAGCTTTGTGTGGGAACAGGATTTGGAACCGGCGCTGGGGGAGCTTCCCCCCAGTCTGCGGGTGGACAGCATTGACACCAGTATGGGGGAGATCGCCTTCCTGTTGGCCCTGTCTGCCAATCTCCAGGGGCACTACGGTCTGCAGCGCAGCGCCGAGAGGCTGTTCCCATGAAAGTTATTGCACTTATCCCCGCCTATAACGAAGAGCAGTATATCGCGGAGACATTGGAAGCGGTTTGCTCCATTGTTGCGCTGGATGAGGTTTTAGTGATCAACGATGGTTCCACCGACAACACCAGGGGAGTGGTGGAAAAAGTTCGGCAGGAAGCGCCGCGGCCCATAGGTGTTCTGGATCTGGCTGGTAACCAAGGGAAAGGGCATGCCCTCAATGCGGGCTTGGCTCAGGTACATGGGGACATCTATCTCTTCCTAGATGCGGACTTGGGAAGGACTGCCAGGTACGGCCAGGCGCTGGTGGACCCAGTGCTCAGGGGCGAAGCTCATATGACGGTAGCCCGTTTTGTGGGCGGACAGGCACTAGGGGGCAGGAAAACAGGCCTGGGCCTTGTCCGCCGGTTGGCTGCCTGGGGGGTGAAGCTGCTGACTGGGCAAAAGGTGAGCAGTCCACTGTCTGGGCAGAGGGCGATTCGCTCTGAGGTGCTCGAGCGCTTGGGAGAGCTTCCAAGAGGATTCGGCGTGGAAGTGGGTTTAACCGTGGGCGCACTGTACCACGGCTTCACAGTACTGGAACTACCCCTGCCCATGAAGCACCGCTCCTACGGGCGTGGCCTTAAGGGGTTTTGGCACCGCGGCCGCCAGTTAGGGCATGTACTGCGTGCCTTGTGGCAGTGCTGGCAAAGGGGGTGGCACCCATGATTTGGAATTTGGTGGCGGTGGCCCTTTCCTACGTGGCTGTACCTGCTCTGCTGCCCATCTATGGTCGCCGCAAGACCCGGAACTACTTGGGTGAGGAGGTCCCCACCGGCGTCGGCTATGCGTTTATCCTGCCATCCGCTTTGGTGATCGTCCTGCGGTCGGGTGCAGAATCGCAGAGCCTGTTGTTCACCATCGTGCTCTTGGCTTTCGCGGCTTTGGGAGCCATTGACGATGCCTGGGGCAGCCAGAGCCAGAAGGGGTTTAGGGGGCACTTGGCCGCTGGAGAGGTGTCAACAGGACTGCTTAAGGCGGTGGGCGGAGGAGCCACTGCCCTGGCGGCCGCGAGCCTGCTGGCCACAGGCTGGCTGGAGCTGGTGATCAATGGGGGACTGGTGGCCCTGGCCGCCAACTTCCTTAATCTGCTGGACCTAAGGCCAGGTCGGGCGGGAAAAGCCTTTCTCCTCTTGGGGCTGCCCCTGCATTTCCTCGCGGCTGATCCAGCTCCCCTGCAGGTGCTATCCCTGGCGGTGGCCGGTTACCTGCCCTGGGATCTGCGGCGGCGGGCCATGATGGGCGATACGGGTGCAAATCCCTTAGGCGCGGCACTGGGACTCATGGCAGCTGGCAGCCTAACCCTCGGGGTCAAGGCGGTGCTTCTTGCGGCTTTGGCTGGCCTGAACTTGCTTTCGGAACGGATCTCCTTTTCCGAGCTCATCGAGGGCAGCAGGATTTTGCATTTCCTGGATCAATTGGGGCGCTGAAGGATCGGGGGACTCCACGTGGAATAGTGTTAGTGATTTCAACACGAAGGAGAAATATGATGCGCAGCTTTTTAGTGATCCTGTTGGGCCTAGTGCTCATGTCCTGCCTGGTCCAAGCGGATTCAGATTCGGTTCATGTGGTGCAGCCAGGAGATACCCTCTGGGATATCGCCATGGCTCACGGGGTTTCCTGGCAGGATCTGGCGGCTCTCAACAGGATTAAGGACCCCACGACGCTGCAGGTGGGGGCGCGGCTCCGACTGCCCACGCAGGCCGACGCTAAACTGGTGCTGCACGATGGTACTACGGTGACCGTGAGCGGCGAAGAGCTCGATCTCCTGGCCCGGGTTGTGCAGGCTGAGGCCGGAGGCGAGCCGTTTGAGGGCAAAGTTGCGGTGGCCGCTGTGGTTTTCAACAGGGTGCGTTCTAGTAAATACCCTAATTCGGTGTGGGAGGTTCTGCACCAGCCAGGGCAGTTCACACCCGTGGCCCAGGGGACTGTGCCCAAGAAGGCTGATGCCAGTTGTGCGGAGGCGGTGAAGAGGGCGCTGGCCGGGGAAGACCCCACGGGCGGGGCGCTGTATTTCTACAACCCCAACACCACCCAGGCACCGGAGTTTTGGGCCACGAGACAGGTGATCAAAAGGATCGGGAATCATAACTTCGCCCTCTAGGTGAATAGAATTGCCTAGAGGTGATGTCATGCGTGTTTACGTGATCAGGGTGAAGTGGTGGTACCTCTTCCTAGTTCTCCTGCTGGCGTTTTTGAGTCTGGTCCCGCAGGTGCGAACTCCGCTGATTACAACAGTCACATCCAGGGGACGGTTGATTCCCATTTACTCGGTGAAGACATCCGAGAAGAAGGTGGCCTTTTCCTTTGACGCTACCTGGGGGGCAGACCTCACAGATGAGATTTTAGAGATCCTCAAGGAGCACAACATCGTAACCACGTTCTTTTTGGCGGGGTATTGGGTGGATAAGCATCCAGACTACGTGGTTAAGATTGCTGACGCAGGACATGAAATAGGTAATCACAGCTATTCCCACCCCCACATGGCCACCCTCAACGAGCAGGGCATTGCCTATGAACTGCAGAAGAACGAGTATGTGATCCAGGAGCTTACCGGGCAGAGAACAACCCTATTCCGTCCGCCTTTTGGGGAGTACAATAATCAGGTCATTTCCACAGCCTCAGCCCTGGGTTACCATACTATCCAGTGGTCCGTGGATTCTCTGGACTGGAAGAACTTGAACAGCAGCCAGATCTATGAACGGGTGATGAGCCAGATCAAGCCTGGCTCCATCGTGCTTTTCCACAACGCAGCCCCAGGTACCCCTGGGGCTATTCGCCGTCTCATTCCCGATCTGATCCGTCAGGGCTATGAAATAGTGCCCGTTTCCGAGCTTTTGCACAAAGGAGACTTCTATATCGACCATGCCGGAACGCAGCATCCTGGAAAGGGGGGCAGCTAGGCATGATCATTACCAAAAAGGCCATCCTGATCACTGCGGGAATCATTCTCGGCGCGGCGCTGCTCTTTGCTGCGCCCGCCATCTACGATGTCGCGCTGCGTGCTCTTTACGGCGTAAAGCCGGGAGTAACCTTGGAGGGACAGTTGGTGGAAGGGTTGCTGGAGGAGGAGCTCTATGATGTGGTGGCCAGTTTGGCTGAAAGCTTCTACGTAGAAGCTAGCAATGCCAGCTGGGATTGGCAGACGGGCGAGATTACGCCGGAGGTGGTGGGGCAGGTGGTGGATGTACAGAGTACCGTTGCCGCCCTGCTGAGCGCCCCCGCCCGGTCCGAAGTCCGCCTGGTGACCGTGGTTGTACTACCTTCCATCACTCGGGCGCACTTCCAGCCCTACTACCGAGGGCCCGCTAGCGAGCCGCGCCTGGCCCTCATGTTCAATGTGGACTGGGGCGATGAGTTCATCCCAGCCCTGCTGGAGGTACTGGCCCATGCCGATGTAACCGTCACCTGGTTCCTCACGGGGCGCTGGGCGCAGCAGTCGCCCGAGCTGGCCAGGGCTATTGCCGAGGCTGGGCATGAAATAGGCAACCACGGGGGCTGGCACGGCCTTCCCAGCGAAATGAGCCGCGATGAAGTGGCGCGGCTCATTCAAGAGGGAGAGGATCTGATTTTGGAGGCCACCGGCCAGCGGCCCCAGGTGTTTGCGCCGCCGGCCGGGGACTTTACAGAGGAGACGGTGGCGGTGGCGGCTGAGATGGGCTATAAGACTGTCCTCTGGACGGTGGACACCGTGGACTGGCAGAGGCCTGCTCCCACCCGGATTATTGATCGTGTGCTCAGCGGGCTGGTCAATGGAGCATTGATCCTCATGCACCCAACACAGCCCACGCTGGAAGCCCTGCCTGTGATCCTGGATCATCTGGAGGCCAGGGGTTTCCAATGCGTTACCGTGGGAGAGCTCTTAGCCGATTAGCAGCTCCGCGGCGCTGTCCCAGATTTCCGGGTCTTCCTGACCCAAGTTACCCAGGGCTGCACCTGCCAGGTTGTACTTGGCCACCAGCTCTAGTTTGTACTTCATGCTATAGCGGTTTTCAAACCACACTTCATGACCGTTTCCGTAGTGGAAGTAAGGTGTCATGGAAACTGAATCCCAGCGGATTTTTGCACCCTGCCTTGCCGCAAGATCCATCACTTGTTCATGGCTCAGCACTTGGGCTCCGCCTGTGCGGGGCCAGTCCAGGCCCGATGTGGACAGGGCCAAGATGATCTTCCTGGCATCCACGGTCTTGGTGATGGCTGCCAGCATTTGATCCAGTTCCACCAGGGCTGCTAGGGGTCCTGGTTCTTTTGTGTCACGGGAACCCTGCAGCACCACATAGTCCGCAGCCCTGCTGGCCGCGGCATAGTCCAGGTTTTCGTCCCAAGGAAAACTGACCAGCGTACGCCCGCCCTTGGCGGCGAGCTCTGCCTGGAGTCCTTGGAGAAATGAAAAGAGTTCGTATTGTTCCCCTTCGGGAACGTAGTCGAAGTGGATGATCAAGCCCTTCAGACCCCATTCCGCAACCACATTGACCAGCTGGCTAATGGCTTGCTGCTGCAGATAGGCACTGCTGAGCAGCCGCGTGGGGCTGGCCGGAACGCGCACGTGGGCGAAGGTGAGCAGCTCCTGATTGCCCGCGAAATACAGGCTTCGGCCCATTTCCTGCGGGTCGAAATCTGCCGTGATCCCCCCGTAGCTATCCAGACTCCATCCCAGGGGCGCGGTGGCCGTCAACTTGGTGGAGTGTGCCAACAAAGTATCATAGGCCGCTTCCCCCGGTTCGAAGTAGCCTACGATTAGACGATCCAGTGGCTTGGGAACTGATGGGACTATGGTCAGTGCGTGTTCCGGAACCCAGCCGGAGAGTCCTGAGCTGAGATGGACTTTGTACCATCCAGCCTGGTGATCTAGGATAATCACCCTCGCCGTGTCCTTTTTGATCACGCCGAGGGCGTCCGCTTCCGCGGAAGGACCACTGCGTACAGTCACGGCATCAGCCGCAAGCAGGGCTGTCTGCCCCAAGACCTCATAGGTCCGCTGCTGCGCAGGGGGAGCCATGGGCTCCACGGGGTGCGGTGCCTGTCCGCCTAGGAGAGTTGTGAAGTAGAAGAGAATGGACAACAGAGTGACTATAACGCCTCGAGCCATAAGCATCCCCCTTTCTGATGTGCTGGATCTATGGTATCATATTCATACTGCAAATTTCAGTGGTAAGAAGAGCACGCGCTGGTGAAGATCACCAGCGCTTGGAGGTATGGCATGTACCAAAAGACGGTGTTACCCAACGGGATTAGGATAGTAACGGAATACTTGCCCCACGTGCGTTCCGCAGCCTTGGGAGCCTGGTTTGAGGTGGGCAGCCGGCAGGAAGAGCCGGAGGAGTGGGGTTTATCTCACTTTGTGGAGCACATGATGTTCAAGGGGACCAGCACTCATTCCGCTCGGGAGATTGCGGAGATCATGGATCAGCGCGGCGGGCAGCTCAACGCCTTCACCGAGCGAGAGCAGACCTGCTACTACTTTAAAGTCCTGGATGAGCACTTTTCCACCGCGGCCGGCCTGCTCCAAGACATGCTGCTCAACTCCCTGTTTCTTCCCGCGGATGTGGAGAAGGAAAAGGGCGTCATCATGGAAGAGCTGCGCATGTACGAAGACTCACCGGAGGACTTTGTGCACGACTTGTTTTCCCATGTACTCTGGCCCGGCGATCCGCTGGGCAGGAGCATTCTAGGATCAGAAGAGACGATCCAAGCGTGTACGCCGCAACGTCTGCGGGAGTATGTGGCAAAACACTATACAGCCGACAGGTTGGTCATCGCCTGTGCGGGCAATGTGCGCCACGAAGAGGTGGTGGAAAGCTTTGCCCGGGCCTTTGCCCGCCTGCCGCGGGGGAACACTCCCCTTGCCTCCCACCCCCGAAACACACCGGGAAGCTGCAGCTTTCGGGACAAAGATATTGAGCAGGTCCATCTCTGCCTGGGAGCTCCGGCCATCGCTCGCAGTGATGAGCGCAGGTACCCCCTACAGGTTTTGGATGCCATCATGGGCGGCGGGGTCAGTTCCCTGCTCTTCCAGCAGCTCCGGGAGGAGCTGGGGTTGGTCTACAGTACCTACTCTTTCAACTGCTTGTACAGCGATACGGGTTTCTACGGGGTTTACGCTGGATTCTGCCCCCGGAATTGGGATCGGGTCTGGGACGTCATCACCGGGCTGTTTCGGAACATTCCCCAGCTGATCACGGCGGACATGGTGGAAAGATCTAAGCAGCAGCTGCGCAGCGGTTTCATACTCTCCCTGGAAAGCACAAGTGCCCGCATGTCCAGACTGGCCAAGGGTGAGTTGTATGAAGGCGGGCCCATACCTCCCTCGGCGGTTCTCGGGGCCCTTGATCAGGTGCAGCATGGGGAGGTTATGGATTTGGCGCGGGAAATCTACGATCCCCAGCGCTGGAGCTGGGCCGCCGTGGGACCGAGCCGTTTGATAAAGGAGGACGTGTCATGCAGAAAGATATGCTGAAGGAAATCTTCCGGCTGCAGGAGCGTTTTGATCAGGCAGTGGTCGAGCACAGGGGTATCGACTTCAGCCAGGAAGTGTGGATCCAAAAAGAGGTCCTGGCCATCATCTCGGAACTTGCTGAAATCCTCGATGAGGTCAACTTCAAGTGGTGGAAGGACCCGCAAGCAGTGGATCGGGAACGGCTCCTGGAGGAAATCGTGGATGTGCTGCACTTCTTTGTGAGCATGTGTCTGAAAGCCGGCATAGGGCCGGAGGAGCTTTACCAGGCATATGTACGCAAGAACCAGGAAAACTTCGCTCGCCAAGAGGGCCGTACCGATCGGGAAGGCTACGCTTGGAAAAAATAGTAGATCATGTTATAATATTGTCACTCCGCGCCCAGGGAGATGTCCAAAGGAGAGTGTTCTTTTGTACATGCGCGGAGTCTTTTTTGTCCTCTTTTGCCTGACTGTAAGTGCGGCAGCCAGCGCAGTGGAACTCAGCGGGGAACTGACTGGTGCCGCGGGTCCTGAAGGGTTTAACCAGAGTGTATACCTGTCCCTGCACAGGCAGATGGATTCCGTCGACCTGCGCCTGGGTGTTCAGTGCGATTACGGTCAGGAGAGAATCTTGCAGCTCACGCCCAGGTGGCAGCTGGAGGCCCAGGGCGCGGGCCTTTTTTTGCTCCGGGCAGGTCAGAATGTGGACCACTACACCTCATCTGATCTCTTTCGTCTGATCAACAAAAATCAGCGTGCCCGCGGGACGTCCTATGCGGTCGTCCAGGGTGAACAGCTGTCCTTTGGCCTCCTTGGGCAGATCCCCCTACGCAGCCAGGAGCTGGCCGATGCACTCTTTGTGGAGAGTGTTTTTACAGTGGGCCCCCTGGCCTTTACAGGGCTTCAGCTGCGCTTCTTGGGCCCCCGCGGCCCGGGTGCTGCGGCAGTACTGCAGGTTACAGGTTCCCTCGGCGCTTGGGAAGCGGCCGCAGCTGCCGGTTGGGTCTATGAGCGGGGGCAGGAGTGCCGCGGTACAGTATTTGAGCTCAGAAAAACCGGCAGCGGCGTGCGGGGGGGCTTTAGCTGGCAGAGTGTGGATCCTGGGTTTGAGAGCCTGTTTGCCAAATCCAACCGGTACACCCCCAACCGGGTGGGCTGGGAGCTGAACTTGACGCTTCCCGTGGGTCCACTGGAAGCGGGGATGACTCTCAGACGGCACACCGATGCGGCGCTGACGCGCCGGTATGACCGGCTTCTTTACACTGTCCAATTGGGCGAAAACGTGGGCCTGGAGTGGCGCTTAGAGCCCACCAGAGCCCTGGCCTTTCGCTATTCCGGAGACGGTTTTCTCTGGCAGTTTGATGCCGTGAACCAAGTGCTGCGCCATGATCGCGAAACACAGGGGGGACGCTGGAGTTTCCGCGCCGATGGACAGCGCAAAATCTTCAGGATCGAGCTGCAGCTGGAGAAAACCTTGGCGTGGCGTTGCGTGTTCAAATACGATTTTTCCAGGCAGCTCGCCCATTACTTCCTCAGGGTGCGCTGGGGGACAGCAAACCGCTACCTGCAACTGGAGCTGGGAGAGTATGATGGGGGCAATCTGGCAGCAGCCTTTGGCCAGCCGCCTAAGCTCAAACTTTCCTGGAGTCAAAGGTTCTAGCAGGCTCGGGGCTGACATAAGCTAAGCCGAGGTGGTGGTATGCGGTACTCTGAACTTGCGGGCAAGGAGATTGTCTGCATCGATGAGGGTATCAGGCTTGGCGTAGTGGACCACACCGACCTGATCATCGATCTGCGGACCGGTGAGGTGCGGTCCATCGTCATACCCTACGGGAGCCGCTGGTTCCGTCCCAAACTCATCGTTATTCCCTGGAAGGGGATAAAGAAGATAGGCCGCGACCTGATCATCGTGGATTTGACCACGGCTGAGGATTATACCGCCGTGATGAAGAAAATTCAGGAAGGACGCAGTTGGAATAAGCCCCCCTTTTTCGGGTAAGCTAGAGCTAAGACATGGAAAAGGGGGTATATTATTGTCAACAGTCATTGGAGTTTTCAGTGACATTTCCACAGCCGAAAAGGCGGTCAAAGCACTGAGAAATAAAGGGTTTAAGGACAATGAAATCTCCATTGTGGCCAAGGATGACAAGGCCCGTAAGGGCGGGACGGACATGGAAACGGGAGGAGAGTTTGGCACCGACTCCATCGCTGAAGGGACCACCTGGGGCGGGGCACTGGGAGGAGTTGCTGGCCTGCTGGCTGGCGTGGGGGCCCTGGCCATACCGGGGATAGGGCCCATCGTGGCAGCCGGACCTCTGGCGGGTGCCCTGTCCGGGGCGGTAACCGGCGGTGTGGCGGGAGGCCTAATCGACTTGGGAATTCCGGAGGATAGGGGTCGCCAATACGAAGAGAACTTGAAACAGGGAGGCGTTCTGGCCGTAATCGAGACCAGCGATGACAAAGCCAACGACGCCAGTTCCATTCTCAGACAGCATGGAGCCAAGGACGTGGAAACCCACGGAGGAAAGAAGAGCTAAACAGGGGAGAAGGCCGCCGCAAGGCGGCCTTCCTCATTGTATGCGACTTTGCAGGAAAGACCTCCCGTCTTATAGAATGTACTGGAATGGCTGTGGAAAGGAGGGCCCATGGATGCGGGTATTAGTAAATGGAGCCCATGGAAAAATGGGGCATGAGGTCTGTAAAGCCGTGCGGGGCGCCATGGATCTGGAGCTGGTGGGCGGTGTTGATCCGGCCGGACGGCCCCAGGACGATTTGCGGGTGTTTACTGACCTCACCGAAGCCCTGAAGACGGTAAAACCCGATGTTGTGGTGGATTTCACCACGCCCGCGGCTGTACAGGGGTCCATGGAAGTTTGTTTGGCCCACAATGTACCCATGGTTATCGGCACAACCGGGTTTAAGCCCCACGACCTTGCCCAGTGGCAGGCTCGTGCTCTGCAGGAAAACTGGAAAGCGATCATTGCCCCCAATTTCGCCATTGGGGCCGTCTTGATGATGAGGTTCGCCAGGGATGCTGTGCGCTTTTTCGATCAGGCGGAGATTATCGAGTACCACCACGCTGAAAAGCTGGATGCTCCCTCCGGGACGGCGCTGCGGACCCGTCTGCTCATGGAAGAAGTTCACCAGAAGGAAATACCCATCCACAGCGTGAGGCTTCCTGGACTTGTGGCCCACCAAGAGGTTATTCTGGGGCTGCCAGGGCAAACCCTGACTTTGCGCCATGACTCCAATAACCGGGAAAGCTTCATGCCAGGAGTGCTTTTGGCTATCCGCCAAGTTCCGCGGGTTAAGGGTCTTGTCATCGGACTAGAACACATTCTCTTCACCGACATATAGTGACTAGTGAGTTTCGGTGAGGAGGGCTTGTCATGGCTGGTCAGCTATCCAGCACGCCCGTAACTATGCTGGGATGCGACATGCGAGAAGTTGAGCTGGCTGCAGCCTTACTCGATCTAGGGGCAGATCTGCGTTTGGTGGGATTTCCAGAGGATGAACGCCTGAAGCGGGCGCTGCATTTCAGCGATGCGAGGGAAGCGGTGCGGGGGACCGAGGCGGTGATCGCGCCCATGAGCAGCACCGATGCTGCTGGCAGGGTGACGGCCCATATGGGAGACAGCGGTTTGGTCATCGATTTGACGGACGCAATACCGCTTTTAGCCAGCGGGACGCCTCTGCTCATTGGCGTGGCCAGGCCCATCATCCGCGGGCTGGCTGCCCAATACAATCTTCGCTTGGTGGAAATGGCGGAGATCCCTGAGATCGCCATTCTCAACTCTGTTCCCACGGCAGAAGGGGCCATCCAAGTGGCCATGGAGAACACTGAGATCACCATCCACAACTCCCGCTGCTTGGTGATGGGCTTCGGCCGGTGTGGAACCACTCTGGCCAGGAGCTTACTGGCCCTGGGAGCCCGTGTTACGGTGTGCTCCCGCTCGGCGCAGGATCTTGCCGGCGCCTATGCCCTGGGCTGCGAGCCTCTGCCCATCACAGGGCTGAGTGCGCGCCGCGATTTCGAGATCATCTTTAACACCATTCCAGCCATGGTCCTGCCCCGATCCTATCTGCGGCATTTGGAAAGGGGAACTGTCATCGTTGATATAGCTTCTGGCCCAGGAGGAACAGACTTCGCCGCCGCAGAACAGCTGGGGTTGAAGGCCATCCATGCCCTTTCGCTACCCGGTAGAGTTGCTCCCAAAACGGCCGCCGCCATTCTGATCAAGACCATTCCTCGCCTGCTCGAAAACCTGTTAGGGGAGGAAGAACATGGGTCTGAGAGCTAGGAAGGTCGGTTTCGCCCTCACAGGAAGCCACTGCACTTACCAGGAAATTTGGCCGCAGGTGAAAAGGCTCAAGGAAGCCGGTGCCGAAATTTTCCCCCTGGCTTCCCGGGCGGTTGCAGAAACAGACACCCGGTTTGGCTCGGGCGCCGAGATCATTGCGCATTTTGCTGAACTTGCCGGAAGGCCAGTCATTACCACCATCGTGGAAGCAGAACCTTTGGGCCCCCAGGCTCTCTTGGACGTGCTGGTGATTGCGCCCTGCACGGGGAACACCTGCGCCAAACTGGCCAACGCCATAACGGACACTCCGGTGCTCATGGCCGCCAAGGCGCAGCTGCGCAACGGGCGGCCGGTGGTGCTGGCCATATCCACCAACGATGCCTTGGGCCTCAACGCCAAGAACCTTGGAGTACTGCTCAATACTCCCAGGGTGTTTTTTGTACCTTTTGGTCAAGACAATCCCGGGCAAAAACCCAGATCTCTGGTGGCAGATATGGATCTAATTGTTCCCACAGTGGAATATGCTTTACAAGGCAGGCAGATTCAGCCTGTGCTCATCGAAAGAAAGCTAAGAGAAGTCAAGTAGCGAACATGAAGTATAGGGAGTCAAGTTAGAAGGAGAGATCATTGGATGAAGGAATTCAACGTAGCGATCCTGGGCGCGACCGGCATGGTGGGACAGGAACTCCTAGATATCCTGGTGGAGCGCAGGTTTCCCATAAAAAACCTGACCCTCATGTCTTCAGCCCGATCCGCCGGAAAGAGAGTGTTGGTGGGCGGAAAGGAGTACGCGGTGCAGGAAGCGACGCCGGAAGCCTTCCAGGGGGTAGACATTGCCTTTTTTTCCGCAGGTGGACAGGTAAGCCGAGAATGGATGGATACCGCTGTGGCAGCCGGTGCCTTGGTTATTGACAACACAAGCGCCTTCCGCCTCAGGGATGATGTACCCCTTGTCGTCCCCGAGGTGAATAAGGAAGAAATCCTGAAACACAAGGGGATCATCGCCAATCCGAACTGTTCCACTATCCTTATGGTTCTGCCCCTCAAGCCCATCTTTGACCGGGCCGGTATCAAGCGGGTTGTGGTGTCCACCTATCAAGCCGTGTCTGGAGCTGGCGGGAAGGCCATGGACGAACTGCGCCGTCAGACTGAGGACTATGTGGCAGGCCGGGAAATGGAGGCGGCAATCCTGCCCGTGGCCAGCGCTCCTCGGCATTATCCCATTGCCTTTAACGTTATTCCACAAATTGACGAATTTGCCGAAGACGATTACACTAAGGAAGAATGGAAGATGGTGCGGGAGACCCAGAAGATGTTCAAGGAGCCGGGTCTGAAGGTTACAGCCACGACCATTCGTATTCCGGTGATGCGCTGTCACGCCGTAAGCATCAACGTGGAGACCGAATCGGCGCTCTCACCTGAGGAATGCCGGGAACTGCTCAAGCAGGCGCCTGGTGTCGAGGTTCGGGACGCCCCTGAGCGGCAGGAATATCCCATGCCCCTGTTTCTCACGGGTAAGGATGCGGTATACGTAGGGCGGATCCGCCGCGACCTCACGGTGGAAAACGGACTCAACCTCTGGGCGGTGACGGATCAAGTGCGTAAAGGCGCGGCCCTCAATGCAGTGCAGATAGCGGAACTGGCTATTGAGATGGGCGCCATCTAGGCGAGGTGAGAGCGTGAGAATTGTTGTGCAGAAATTCGGCGGCAGCTCTCTGGCCACCGCGGAGCTGCGCCGGGAGGCGATGCAGCGAGTTTGGGAGGCCGTGGAGAAAGGCTTTGCTCCGGTGGTGGTTACTTCCGCAATGGGGCGCATTGGCGATCCCTATGCCACGGATACCCTGTTGGAGTTGATGCGAGAAAACAACCCCAAGGCCCAGGGGATGAATGTGGACTTGCTGCTGTCCTGTGGGGAAATTATCTCGGCGGCACTCTTCGCCGAGGGTCTATGCGGGATGGGGCTGCCGGCTGTTGCTTTAACGGGCTGGCAGTGCGGAATTACCACTGACGATGTGCATCTGGGGGCCAGGGTGCTTGAGGTGCACGGCGAGCGTCTGTGGCAGATCCTGCGCCAAGGCAGGATCCCAGTTGTTGCCGGCTTCCAGGGTGTTACGGAGGATGGGGTGGTCACTACCCTGGGACGAGGTGGCAGTGATACCACGGCGGCTGTTCTGGGAGTTGTGCTCAAGGCGGAGCGGGTGGAAATTTACACCGACGTAGACGGGGTGAAGACCGCAGATCCGCAGCTTGTCCCCGATGCTCCCACTCTCCAGGTCATGTCTTACCGGGAAGTGATGGAAATGGGGCATATGGGTGCGAAGGTGCTGCATCCCCGGGCGGCTGAAATAGCCATGGAAGAAGGAATTCCTGTGCAGATCCGCTCTCTGCAGCACTCCACAGGGGGCACTTTTATAGGTCACGGCGTGAAAGTCAGGACTGGCCTCGGCGGCGAGCAGGTTTCTGATCGGGTTGTGACGGGCATCACGCACCTGGGCAAGCGAGCGCAGGTGAAGATCGGTGGTGTGGAGGACTTTCATGCTTCGGGCCTCGGTGCTCAGGTGTTTAAAGTGTTGGCCGATGCTCAGGTCAGCGTGGACTTGATCAACCTGGCGGTGGACTCCATTCTGCTGGTGATTGATCAAGCCAAGGTGCCCCTGGCTCAGGAAGCCTTGGCCCCTTTGGAGCTGGATGTGCAAATCAAGACGGGTTTTACCAAGGTTTCTGTGGTGGGGGCGGGGATGCACGGCGTTCCCGGAGTTATGGCTCGGGTAGTAAACTGCTTGAGCTCGGAAGACATCCCCATTTACCAGACGAGTGACTCCCATGCCAACATATCCTGCCTCGTTTCGGAGGAACATACAGCCAGGGCCGTACAGGCGTTGTATAGAGAATTTCATCTCGATTCTATATAGGAGGTCAAGCACATGAAATCAGGTCAGGTTCTAACCGCGATGATCACACCCATGAACAGGGATCAATCCGTGAACTACACGGCGGCGGTTGAGTTGGCGCAGAGGCTGGGTGAGAACGGCTCCGACGGGGTGGTACTGAGCGGCACCACCGGTGAAAGCCCTAACTTGAGTTTTGAGGAGAAGGTCAAGCTCTTCTCCGCGGTAACTGATGCCCTTGGGGGGCAGATGACCATCATCGCGGGAACCGGTTCAAACAGCACTCAGGATAGCATCCTCCTGACCAAAGCTGCAGAGAAGGCTGGCGTGGATGGAATCATGCTGGTTGCTCCGTACTATAACAAGCCGTCCCAGGAGGGGTTGTACCAGCACTTCAAAACGGTGGCGGAGCAGACGACGCTGCCCGTGATGATCTACAACGTTCCGGGCCGCACAAGTGTGAACATCTTGCCCGAAACGGTAGCCCGCCTTGCGGAGATCGAGAACATCGTGGCCATCAAGGAAGCCAGCGGGAACCTGGAGCAGGTAAGTGTGCTTAAGACAATGGTGCCTGAGGACTTCCTCATCTACTCCGGCGATGATGCCCTGACCCTGCCCATTTTGGCCGTGGGCGGTGCAGGCGTGGTGAGTGTGGCCAGTCACTTGGTGGGGCGGGAAATCAAGGCCATGATTTCCGCTTTTCTCGCCGGTAAGGTGGGAGAGGCGCTGGAGATTCATCTTAAGCTCATGCCCCTTTTCCAGGCCATGTTCCTGACCACGAATCCGGTACCGGTAAAGCGGGCTTTGGAGTTCATGGGCGTGGACACCGGGCCGCTGCGCCTGCCCTTGGTGGACCTTACGGAGCAGGAAGCCCAGAAAATCAAGGAAGTGCTCTTCAGCATGGGTTTAGGATCCTGACAATTTTTGCCTCTGAAAAAAACAGCCCTCTACCTGGTAACACCGGGAGAGGGCTTTTCCTTTCGCGTTTGATTATTTCCAGCGCTGTGTGTATAATATAAGAATCTGTGACTTGTTCGGCTTAAGTAGAAAGCTAACCACCCAAATGGGCGGCAGAGGTGGTTAATTTTGTTGCGCGGAACCAAAAAGTCATAATCTTTGGAGGTGTTTTGAACTGCATGAATAAAGAGGAGAAAATACGTATACTGCCCCTGGGCGGTTTGGGCGAGATCGGAAAGAACATGACCGTCTACGAAATCGGCGGTGATCTGGTCATCGTAGATGCCGGAGTCATGTTTCCTGAAGACGATATGCCTGGGGTTGATTTAGTTATTCCCGATATCACCTATCTGGTGGAAAATGCCCATCGGGTTAAGGCCATCATTCTCACCCACGGCCATGAGGACCACATTGGAGGCGTGCCCTTTGTCCTGCGCCAGTTGAACGTACCGGTGTACGGGACGAAGCTAACCTTGGGCCTATTACGGGTGAAGCTCATCGAGCACGGGTTGGAGAGGAGTGCTGTGCTGCATGAAATCAGCCCGGGCCAGAGGATCAAAGTGGGCCGTTTCGATGTGGAGTTCATCCATGTCAACCACAGCATAGCCGGAGTAGTCGCGGTGGCTTTCCATACGCCCATGGGCGCCATTGTGCACTGCAGCGACTTCAAGTTTGACCAGACCCCCTACGACGGCAAGGTGGCCGACCTTTACGCCTTTGCCCAGCTGGGCCAGGATGGCGTGCTCTGCCTCCTGTCTGATTCTACTAACGCGGAGCGGCCCGGGTACACAGCGTCCGAGAGGACAGTGGGGGAGACTTTCCAGAGCATTTTCAGCAGGGCCAAAGGGAGAATTCTCGTGGCCACCTTTGCTTCCAACGTGCACCGCATTCAGCAGATCTTCGATGCCGCGGCCAGGGAAGGCCGTCATGTGAGCATTACAGGACGCAGCATGATCAGGACAATTGAGGTGGCTTCAGAACTGGGCTACCTTGATATTCCCGATGGTGTGCTGGTGGAACTGGAAGATTTGAATAAGCTCGATAAGGACAAAACGGTGATTATTACCACAGGAAGCCAGGGCGAGCCCATGGCTGCCCTGAGCCGCATGGCCATGGCCGAACATCATCACATCTCCATTGCCCCCGGAGACACGGTGATCATTTCCGCTTCGCCAATTCCAGGCAACGAGAAGTCGGTGGGCAGAATCATCAACCAGTTGTTCAAAGAAGGAGCCAACGTGGTCTACGAGCCCCATTTGGGCGTCCATACCTCGGGCCACGCCCAGCAGGAGGAACTCAAACTGCTCCTCAACCTGTGCAAGCCTAAGTACTTCATGCCCATTCACGGCGAACACCGCATGCTTTTGAAGCACGCAGAGCTGGCTGAAGCCACGGGCGTACCCAAGGACAACATTATCATCGGTGAGATCGGCCTTCCCGTTGAGTTTACGGGACAGCAGATGCGCATCAAGGAGCGCGTTGTCTCGGGGCAGGTGTTCGTTGACGGATTGGGGGTGGGCGATGTGGGCAACATCGTGCTGCGCGATCGGCGCCAGCTTTCCACCGATGGAATTGTCGTTGTTGTGGTGACCATGAACAAAAGCGCCAACAAAGTGGTGGCAGGCCCCGATGTTGTTTCCCGCGGCTTCGTCTACGTGCGCGAATCTGAAGAGCTCATGGAGGAAGTTCGCCACAGGGCCAAAGAGGCCATCGAGGGCTGCATCCTTCAGAACAACACCGATTGGGGTGCGATCAAAGGAGCTGTTCGCGACAGCCTAAGCCGTTATGTATGGGAGAAGACTAAGCGCCGCCCAATGATCTTGCCCATCATCACGGAAATCTAGCTCTAGGATGTTTAGGCTCCCCCCTTTCTTATTATACTACATGGTAAGAAAGGGGGGCTTTTGTGTTTGAACAGCCAGAGGCGGAACAGCTGCCTGAAAGGGAGGCACCTGGTCTGCAGACCATTAAGGAGCTTGGGCAGACGGTCACCCCGGGAGGCCCTTTGGCAGAGGAGATGCCTTTTCACTGCTTGACCATCATTGGACAGATCGAAGGTCACCTTGTGCTGCCGCCCCGCAACAAGACCACCAAGTATGAACATGTCATCCCCCAGTTGGTGGCCATCGAGCAGAATCCGAAAATCAAGGGTTTACTGGTGGTCCTCAACACGGTGGGTGGGGATATTGAAGCGGGTCTGGCCATAGCAGAAATGCTCAAGACCATGACCACACCGGTGGTGTCCCTGGTATTGGGTGGAGGACATTCCATCGGAGCACCCATAGCGGTGGCAGCGGACCATTCCCTCATCTCTGAGACGGCCACCATGACCATTCATCCCATTCGGTTGAGCGGGCTGGTGATTGGGGTTCCCCAAACCTACGAGTATTTGGACAAGATGCAGGAGAGGGTCATCCGCTTCATCGTCCAGCACTCACGGATACCCGAGGAGACTCTGCGGGAAATGATGTTCCGCACTGGTGAGTTGGTGCGTGACGTGGGTACCGTATTAGTGGGATCAGAAGCGGTGCGGGCCGGATTGATCGATGAAGTGGGGGGAGTGGGTACTGCCCTGAATAGGTTGTCTCAGTTGGTTGCCCAGAGGGAAGGGGGTATGCATTGATGCTCTATACTGTCCTGCCCCTGGAGGAGGTCCTGGAAGGGATCGAGCAGGAGCCTGGGCCCACTGTCCAGCTGACCTTGGGCGGGATTACAGTGGAAGCTGAACCCCTGGGGAACTTCCAGGCCAGGGTGGTCAGGGTTCTCAGCACAGATCCCAGGCATTTCCTGGAGCCCCACTGTCAGCCGGGTTTCCTTATTCACGGTCAGATAGTCTAATCGCTCAGGGATTCTCATATGGTCAGGTATGAGAATCTTTTTCTTTGCCGCCAATTTGGGGTTGGGAATAGGGATTTTTCTCCTTGGACTCAAGCTCTTGACGAATGCCCTAGAAACGGTGCTGGGTTTTCGCCTACATTCTGTCTTAACTCGACTTACCGCCACTAAGGTCAAGGGCCTTCTGGCGGGACTGCTCCTGACCGCTTTCATTCAGAGCAGCAGCGCTGTGGGAGCAGCTCTGGTCGTGCTCACCGATACCGGCGTGCTCAGCCTGACCCAGGCCCTAGGCGTGATGCTGGGAGCTAATGTGGGCACCACCGTGACGGCACAGCTCATTGCCCTGCCCCTGGAGAGAACAGCTTTGCCCTTGTGCGCCGTCGGGTTAGCAGTGCGGTATTTGGGACAAAGGAAGAGTGCGGGGACTGCCCTCTTTGGTCTAGGGGCAGTCTTTTTTGGCCTGTCCTTTTCTACATGGGCCCTGGCTCCGCTGCTCAAGGCTCCTGCAATGCGCAGTGTGATTACAACCCTCACGGACACTCCCCTGGAGGCAGTGTCGTTCGGGATGGTTTTGACCATTTTGGCCCAATCCAGTAGTGCAGTCACTGGACTGGTCATCGGTTTGGTAAAGCAGAACCTCCTTCCCGCTTCCGTGGCTGTGGCCATGGCTTTGGGGAGCAATGTGGGTACCGTGGCTACAACCCTTCTAGCCAGCGTGGGGAGGAGTAGAGCCGGCCGCGCCACCGCCTATGCCGATTTCCTCTTTAACCTGGGCGGGGTGGTACTCATTCTGCCGGTGTTTCCCTTGTTTTTCCAGGTGGTTCAGAGTCTCTCCGCGGACCCTAGCAGACAGGTGGCCCACGCCCACACACTGTTCAATGGTGTCACTGCCCTTCTGGCCCTCCCGTTTCTGCAACACTTGGCGGGTCTAGCTTGGCGGGGGGCAGGAATCGGTGGAGCGAACAAGAATAAGTTAGGGTGACTCGGAAGGGAGTGCAGCCATGACCATCATCCAGGCCATCATCTTGGGAATAGTCCAGGGAGTGACCGAGTTTTTGCCCGTGAGCTCTTCGGGCCATCTTGTTTTAATGTCGCAGCTCTTTGGTGTTCGGGAGCAGTCCATAGTCTTTGAGGTTATTGTGCATGTGGGGACGCTCCTTGCAGTATTGGCGGTATTTAGAAGCGAGGTGAAACTCCTTGCTGCCTCCCTGGTTAAGCTTGTGGGAAACCCTAAACAGGCCAAGGTTCTGCTGCGGCAGGATAGTGGCTGCCGCCTGCTTGTGGCCCTGGTGGTGGGCACACTGCCCGCGGTGGCGGTGGCGCTTTTGCTTAAGAACCAGGTAGAGCGGCTCTTTTCCAGCAGCTTGGCCGCGGGGGTCATGCTCATCGTTACCGGGTTCGTCCTGTTTGCTGCGGAGAAACGGGCAGCGGGCAGTCGATCCGACCCTTCTTTGCTGGATGCCCTGCTCATCGGGTGCGGTCAGGCTGTCGCGGTACTGCCGGGACTCTCCCGCTCGGGAACCACCATTGCCGTTGGCCTGTTTCGAGGCCTGGATCGGCAGAGCGCGGCTAGGTTTTCTTTTTTGCTTTCCGTCCCAGCCATCCTTGGCGCTCTGGTCCTATCGCTCCTAGATCTCTTTTCCGGCACCGTCACGCTGGGTGCAGGAGTCTTGATCTCGGGGTTGATCTCCGCAGCTGTCACCGGTTACCTGGCGATCCGCTTCTTTTTAGCCATGCTGCGCAAGGGGAAGCTGGTCTGGTTCTCGTATTACACCTGGCTCGTGGGGGCAGTAATTATCGTTGTTCACATGCTGTAGTGAAGGTTGCTTTGCCTTGGGAAGGAAAACGGATGATAAGGTGGAAGTAATGGGTATTAGAGAGAATTTGGCAAGTGTACAAGCCCGCATCAGGCAGGCTGCTCACAGAAGCGGCCGGGCCGAGGGTGAGATTAGGTTGTTGGGCGTAACGAAATACGCGTCGGATGAGCAGGTTAAGGAGTTGATGGCCGCGGGGCTGCTGCTCTTTGGCGAAAACAAGGTGCAGGATGCCCGAAAGCGCTTGGAGCTTTTCCCGGAGGCCGAATGGCATTTCATCGGTACTTTGCAGACCAATAAAGTGCGTTACTGTGAATCCTTTGCCCTTATTCATTCTGTGGATCGGTGGTCGTTAGCGGAGACGCTTAATGCTAGGGCGGCGAAGTGGGGTAAGCGCCAGGATGTGCTCATTCAAGTAAACGTTGCACGGGAGAAAAGCAAGAGAGGTCTAGCACCCGATGAGGTATCGGCCTTTGTTGAACGGGTGCTCCGTGAATGCCCGCAGCTTAACGTGCGCGGCCTGATGACCATGGCACCCCTGGTGGAACCGGAAGAAGCGCGCCCGGTATTCCGGGAAACCCGGCTGCTTTACGAGCGGCTGCAGGCCGAGTTCCAGGTATGCTGGGACACGTTATCCATGGGCATGACGAATGATTTTGAAGTAGCCATCGAAGAAGGCGCCACGCTGGTGAGGATTGGTTCGGCACTCTTTGCCAAGGAGGAGTAGAGATGAGCGATTTTATCCATAAACTGAAAGCGTTCCTGGGTGTGACAGAGGACTATGATGAGCACGAGGAGCCTGAGGTGAAGGAGAAGATAGTGGATGAAGATGTGGTGCCTCTGCGCCGCGAAAGGGTGAAGAAACAGTCTGCCCAGGCGCGGAGCAAGGAAGGGCCCACGCTGGTCAGCCTTTCAGGGGGGCAGACCGGAGTGCAGAGCAGGATTTATATCCTGGAGCCCAGGGCTTTTGCCGATGTGAAGGAGTATGTGGCCTTCCTTAGGAGCAGAAAAGCCCTCATTCTCCGCTTGCATCTACTGGATAAGGCGGAGGCGCAGCGCGTAGTGGATTTTATGAGCGGCGCCACCCACGCGCTGGATGGGAACATGCGCAAGCTCGGCGAGACCATCTTCTGCTTTACTCCTTCCTCAGTGGTCATTGAGGGTGACTTGGAGGCAGACTTCTTTGAGCTGATCAAGGGCGAAAGTGAGTGATAGGTTTTGCGGTTAATCCTAATTCTGGACCTCGTCTTTGAGATCTTTACCTGGATATTGGTCGCTCGCTTCTTGCTGTCTTGGATTCCTAATGTAAACTACCATCATCCAGTGGTGCGCTTCATCTACAGAGCCACCGATTTTGTGGTACGCCCGTTCCAGGGGATTCTTCCTCCCGTGGGCAGCCTTGATTTTTCACCTCTGGTCATGTTTTTGGTTTTGCGCCTGGGATATTCGCTTCTGCGCCGCATTCTAGTCATTTTTGTACTCCAGTGGATCTTCTAGGGGGCTGAACACACGTTGAACAAGGAACAGCTCTTAAGTCATTTACGGGGCGCGGACGAGCGCAGTTTGGGAAGCCACATCCTGGACCTGGCTCGCCTGGCTTGGGACAGCAACCGCCCCCAGGTAACGGATTTCTACGACCCTTACGAACGTAAGGTGGCCGAAAGCGTGCTGGGTGGTGTTCCAGAAGTTGGGGCACTGCATCAGGGGGGCTATAAAAGCGCTGAACGAGCCCGTTTGATCATCTATCCCCAGTTCTACCTCTTGGAAACCATTCCTTCCGCCCTCAGGGTGTTGGAAGCTAAGGGTAACTTCGCTTTCCAGAAGGTCAGTCACCGTGACTACCTTGGTTCCATCCTGGGCACGGGGCTGAAGCGGGGGAAGATTGGCGATATTTTGGTCTTGTCCGAAGGCTGTCAGGTGGTGGTGGCCGCTGAAGTGGCGGATTACCTGCTAACCCACTGGAACCAGGTTCACCAGGTGCCCATTTCCGTACGGGAGATCGATGAAGAACAGCTGGCGGTGGAACCTGAACGCATTAAGGAAATCAAGGCCACCGTCGCTTCGCTGCGTCTGGATGCTGTGGCCGCGGAAGGGTTTGGCATGAGCCGTACCAAAATGGTGCGGGAGATCAAGGCGGAGCGATTGAAGCTGAACTGGAAGTTAGTGAGCAATCCCGCGGTAAGTGTCGCTGAAGGTGATGTTTTGTCCATGCGGGGAAGGGGCAGAGTGGTTGTTTCCCAGGTTTTGGGTACAACCCGCAAGGGCAGGACGAGCATTGTGCTGCATCGTTATTATTAGGAGGTGGCGTGGATGCTGAAACCGATTGATATCCACAATATGGAGTTCAAACGGGTGTTTAAGGGTTACGATCCTGACGAGGTGGACGATTTTCTCGCGGAGATCGTGGTTAAATACGAGGCCGTGTACCAAGAAAACCGCAAACTCCGTCAGGAGCTGGAAGAACTGCGCAAGGAGTCTTCAACGCAGGGCGGCCGCGAACAGGATGTGCTGGATCTGCTGGCCATGACCAAACAGACCGTGCAGGAGATTAAGACCATGGCCAATCGCGAGGCGGACAACGTGATCAGTGTTGCCCAGGCTGAAGCGGAGCGCATCATCAGTGAAGCGCGGCTCCGGGCCCAGCAGATCTTGGCAGATTCGGAGGAGCGCCTGCACAAGGCCCAGCGCCTGGAACGTCAGCTGCGGGAACGGATCCGCCTGACCATGGAGACCATCTGGAACTCCCTCACCGCGGAGGACGCCGAGGCAACCAGACCGTACCGGGAGATTGCTCCCATGACGAACACTGAGGAAGAGACGCCGTAAATAGCAGCATGGAACCTTGATCAGGATCTATGGAAGGGAGTTATGCCAGTGGCTTCAGGTTGCCCTTATGGTATGCACAGGGTGCTGGAACCAAAGGGATCGCTTCCCCAGGGGGCCCAGCGCCTGGATAATACAATGGAGATTTATGACAACGAAATCTTGGTCGATGTGGAGACCTTGAATATTGATTCCGCCAGCTTCAATCAAATCCGTCAACAGGCCGGTGATGACGAGCGGCGCATGGCTGAAATCATGCTGCAGATCGTGGCGACCCGGGGTAAGCATCACAATCCTGTGACGGGTTCTGGCGGAATGTTTATCGGTAGGGTTCGCGAGATCGGCTCTGCTCTTCAGTCCCGCGAATTGAAAGTGGGGGACCGCATTGCTTCGTTAGTGTCCTTGACCCTCACGCCCCTGGTGATCAAGGAGATCAAGCGGATCCACAAAGACACAGCCCAAGTAGACATTGCAGGACAGGCCATTTTGTTTTCCAGCGGCATCTACGCCGTGCTGCCCCAGGATCTGCCGGAGAAGGTAGCCTTGGCAGTTCTGGATGTGGCGGGGGCCCCCGCTCAAACCGCCAAGCTGGTCAAACCGGGCGATACGGTTCTAGTGATCGGTGCCGGCGGCAAGTCGGGCAGCCTATGCCTGCATGAGGCCAAGAAGCGAGTGGGCCCAGCGGGGCAGGTTGTAGCCATGGACTACGGTGAAGCGGCGGTCAATCGCATTAAGGGGTTGGGTCTGGCAGATGTGGTTTTGAACGTCGATGCCACCAAGCCCATAGATTGTCTGCAGGTCCTGCATGGAGCCTGCGGCAAGCTTGCTGATCTCACCATTAACTGTGTGAACATTCCGCAAACGGAGATGGCCTCAATCCTCTGTACCAGAGACGGCGGCACAGTCTACTTTTTCAGCATGGCCACGAGCTTCACAGCTGCGGCTTTGGGCGCCGAAGGAGTCGGTAAAGATGTGACCATGCTCATTGGCAACGGATACACTAAAAATCATGCCCTAATTGCCCTGGAGGTGTTGAGGGAGAATCCCAAGCTCCGTCAATTGTTCTCTGAGATCTACGTGTAATTCTTCGGCCTGGTTGGGAGGAAAACCGGTGTTTTTGAGAGAAATATTAAGTAACCATTTCCATTCTGTTGCAATAATTGGAATGGCCAAGAATACCGGTAAGACCTACACGTTCAACCAGCTGGTCACGGAAGGGCAGAGACTGGGCATCAAAATGGCCCTCACATCTCTGGGTCTGGATGGTGAGGAGCGGGACAGCATCCAGTTTCACAAAAAGCCCTCCATTAAGGTCTATCCCGGGGTAGTGGTGGCCAATGCCAAGGTTCTCCTGCTGGAAAGCCAGCTGGATTACGAGGTTATGGCCACCACTGGAGTGTATACGCCCCTGGGAGAGGTGGTGCTGGCCCGCGTCCTGAGCGCCGGGACGATGGTACTGGCGGGGCCTGGAAGCGCGCAGCATTTGGCATCAGTAAAGCAGCGCTTGGGATCCATGGATATTGATCTGCTCTTGGTGGATGGAGCTGCGGATCGCCGTTCGCTGTCGGTACCCCTGATCACGGACACGGCCGTGCTGGCTGTAGGTGCTGAGGTGGCCTGGGACCGCCTGCAGCTTTTGGATCGCCTCAGGCACTTTCTCCAAGTGCTCACGCTGCCAGGCTTGGACGATGCAGAGGCGGAGAAGGTTTTCCAGGCTGCCACCGAAGATGTGAAGCTGGTGGGCTTGGCTGAGGATGGCCAAATCTGCCGCGTTACCAGGGATGAGTTCCTTTCCCGCGGTGCCGTGCTGAGCGAATCCCAGCAGCCAGGCTTAAAAGTAGTGTATGTGCGTGGGATGCTGACCGATGCGGTGCTGGCCAAAGTCTTGGGCAGTGCAGCAAGGCCAGCTTCATTTACCCTTGTAGCCTCTGATCCCACGGCTGTGTTCTTAAGTCGGGGCAGCCTGGCTCGCTTGGCCAGCCAGGGAGTCGAGCTCTGCGTGCTGCGCCCCCTGCACCTCAGTGCCGTGACCGTAAGCCCGTTCCACAGCAGGTATGGCCATGCTGATCCCATTGGCCTGCTGGAGGATGTGGGGCGCACTGTCCATCCCATTCCGTGCTTTGACCTGCGCTTGGGACTGCGCTACAGGCCGGCGAAGGAGGAGATCGATGCAGTTCCTTGATGCCGAAACCCGGCGGGAGCTTGGTTTTGACGATGTTTGGCTGCGCATCCGCCCGGTTTCCCCTTTGGGCAGGGCTCAGCAGCGCCAAGCTGAGGCGTATTTACCTGAGCGGGCTTCTGAACTGGAAGCAGCCTTGAGCCGGCTGGAGGATGCCGCCGCCCGCCTGAGGGCAGACACCCATGCCGCCCATAATCTGCTCTACTTTCTCAGCAATCTAAGGGACATCACCACCATTATTGAGCGCTGCGCGCGGGGTGATGTGCTTGATGATGCCGAGCTCTACGAGGTGAAGAGGCTCCTCCTCATTGCCGCAGAAATCCAGGCGGAGCTGGAGCGTTTGGGGTGGATGGGTCTACTTCCCGCTCCTGTGGATCTCTGCGCCGCCTGTCTGGAGGCCCTAAGCGTGGGGCAAGGGAGACAGACCAGTTTCTACATAGCCGATGCCTACGATGGTGAGCTGGCTGCAGTACGTCGGCGCCGCATTGAGCTGGAAGAGCAGTTGGCCGGGTTTCGGTCCATGGTGAACGAAAAAATCCAGCGGGCTACAGACCGTATTTTGTCCATGGAAGACGAGATCACGGTGAGCCGCGCCGAGAGCGGCGTAGTGGAGCGGCTGGAGGACATAAAGGAACTAACCAAGATACAGGACACGACTGATTTCGTCACCTTCCGCCTGGTGGAAGGGGAAGAGCACAGCAGCCTCCGTCGGGAGCTGGGTACCCTCAGGGCCCGGGAGGAAGCCTGTAAGGCGCGGATCCGGAAGAGGCTCAGCGAGACTGTGGCCGCCCACGCGCCCAAGATGCTCAGAATCTTGGAAATATTGGGATTCTTAGATTTCTTGTTGGCTAAAGCGCGCTTCTGTGTGGAGATCAGGGGAGTCAGGCCTAAGCTTTGCACCTCACCCCGCTTGGCCATTGGAGGCGGCCGCCACCTGCTTGTGGAGGAAGAAGTGGAGCGGGGGGGAGGCAGTTACTGCCCCCTATCACTCGAACTGAGGCCCGGAGTCACTTTGATCACTGGCCCCAATATGGGGGGTAAGACCGTGAGCCTGAAAACCATCGGCCTGCTCACGGCCATGGCGCAGTACGGCCTTTTGGTTCCCGCCGTGTCCATGGAGCTGCGCCCGCGGCGGTTTATCAGGGCCCACTTGGCCTCCAGGGTTGTCCAGGGCCTGAGCAAATTCGCCGGGGAGATGAATTTTGTCCGGCATGTGCTGGCCCACAGCCATGAGGATGGTCTGATCCTCCTGGATGAACTGGCCCACGGCACTAACCCCGCGGAGGGGGCTGCGGTTGCCCAGGCGGTGGTGGAAAGATTGTGCGGGGAACCAACAATTTCCGTGATCACCACCCACTATCCCTCTTTGGGACGCGTGGAGGGAGTTTTCCGCTATAAGGTCAGGGGGCTGCGCAGGGAACTGCTGGAAGGACAGGAAAGTGTCCTCTCAACTCACGGTCTGGCCGCCCTGCAGCGCCTGATGGATTACGCCTTAGAACCGGCGGAACCAGGGGAGCTGGGGCAGAGTGATGCCGTGCTGGTCGCGGAAGCGCTGGGCCTCGAACCAGAAATCATTGAACGAGCTAAGGTTTTGCAGAGGAGTGACGGTCATGGTTAACCAGCTGCTGGCAGTGGATGAGGACAAGGTTGGGAAAGCGCGGGAGCTGGCGCGCAGAATCGCCCAGGACATCCAGCGCGAGATTGACCAAACCACCACCGTGAGCGTGGAGCGCACAGTGGCCCGCCTGTTCGGTATCGATGGAACGAACGCGGATGGCGTTCCCCTGCCCAATGTGGTGGTGGATCAGGTGGACCAAGACGGCCAGCTGCACCGGGGTATCGCCTTTTGGCTGGCCAATGCCGTGGTGGCCTTGGATCAGCCGCCGCAAGAGGTGGCCCAAGCCTGTGCGCGGGGCCTGTCCCTATGTTCTTTAGAGATCCAGGAACCCGGGCGGGTGAGCCAGGTTATGGAGGAGTACACCCGCAGGGCTCTGAAGGCCATCAAGAAGCAGCGCGACACCAGGACAGAAATGAAAGCGAGGCTTGGCACCGGGCCAGAGCCTCTGAAATATGTCATCGTGGCCAGCGGAAACATTTTTGAAGACGTGAAGCAAGCCCAGGCGGCGGCGAGACATGGTGCGGACATTATCGCCGTGATTCGCACGACCGCCCAAAGCCTTCTGGATTATGTACCCTACGGCACCACCACGGAAGGCTTCGGCGGAACCTATGCCACCCAGGCCAACTTTCGGGTGATGAGGGAGGCCTTGGATGAGGTCAGCGAAGAACTGGGCCGCTATGTGCAGCTGGTCAATTACTGTTCCGGTTTGTGTATGCCTGAGATTGCTGCCATGGGAGCGCTGGAGCGCCTGGATATGATGCTCAATGATGCCATGTACGGCATCTTGTTCCGCGATATTAACATGGACCGCACCTTTACGGATCAGTATTTCTCCCGCATGATCAATGCCTACGCCGGCATCATCATTAACACGGGCGAAGACAACTATCTCACCACCGCCGACGCCTATGAAAAGGCCCACACGGTGCTGGCTTCCAACTTCATCAATGAACAGCTGGGGCTCATGGCGGGTCTGCGCCAGTGGCAGCTGGGTCTGGGGCATGCCTTTGAGCTGGACCCCAAGATGCCCAATGGCTTCCTCTATGAGCTGGCCATGGCCCAAACAATCCGCCAAATCTTCCCCAACTCCCCTTTAAAGTACATGCCACCCACAAAGCACATGACGGGAGATATTTTCCTGGGACATGTCCAAAACGCCATGTTTAACCTGGCTTCCGTGCTCACAGGGCAGAGCATCCATCTGCTGGGCATGCTCACCGAGGCCATCCACACCCCTCACATTGGCGATCGCATCCTCAGTATCGAGAACGCTCATTACATCATGGAAAACGCCAGGGATCTCGGCCGGGAAATCAAGTTCAGGCCGGACGGCATCGTCCAGAAAAGGTCTGAGGACATCGTCAACGGTACTGTGCAGTTTCTCGAGGAAATCGCGGCCGTGGGACTCAAACGCGCCATCAGCGAAGGTTTCTTTGCCGATGTCAAGCGGCCCACAACGGGTGGAAAAGGCCGCGAAGGGGTGGTCAGGAAAGGCATGGACTACGTAAACCCCATCATGGACGCCATGGAGCGCGAGTTAGGGCTTGTGTCTGCAGGAGAGGGGGGGCAGTTGTGATGGTTCAGCAAATCAGGCCGTACGGCGACTCGTGGGGTGATGGGCAGGTACAACTCAGCTTCACCCTGCCGTTGCCCGCGGGACCCAAAGCCCGGGAAGCCGCCAATAGGCTGGTGGCTCAGATGGGTCTGGAAAACGTCCAAATCGTGCATGAAAAGGACCTGCACGGCTTTACCTTTTTCATCATCTACGGCCGCTGCCGCCACAGCGTGGATCTGAACCAGCTCCCCGAGGTGGAAGCGGACGAGCAGCCCATGGGTTTTGAGGAGATCAATGCCTTTATCCAGGAGCGGATAGGCAGGAGAATTGTGGTGGTGGGGGCCTGTACGGGTACTGACGCCCACACCGTGGGTTTGGATGCCATTATGAATATGAAGGGATACCAGGGTGAATACGGTTTGGAGCGTTATCCCTGGTTTGAGACTTACAACTTAGGCAGTCAGATCCCCAACGAAGCACTGCTGCAGAAGGCCGTAGAAGTGCAGGCCGATGCGGTTTTGGTTTCGCAGGTAGTAACCCAACGGGACATCCACATCAAGAACCTGACTGAACTGGTGGAACTTGCGGAAGCAGAAGGGCTGCGGCCTAGGCTGATTTTGGTGGTGGGAGGCCCCCGCATCGACAGGCGTTTAGCGGCGGAACTGGGCTTTGATGCAGGATTCGGAGTGGGAACTACGGCCAGGGATGTGGCTGGATTTCTAGCTAAGGAAGTGGCACGACGGTTGGAAAGGGGTGAATAGACTGTGCTGGAGAGTGTGATTCGGGTACGGGTAAGCGCAGCCCAGGCCCACTATGGTGGTGATTTGGTGGATGGTGCTTTCCTTTTGCAGCTCTTTGGGGATGCCGCCACGGAACTTCTCATCCGCCATGACGGAGATGAAGGGCTCTTCCTCACCTACAGCGAGGTAATGTTTCGGGCGCCTGTCTATGCCGGCGACTTCATTGAGGTCAGAGGCAGGCTTACGGAAGTGGGGAACACCTCACGCAAGATGGAGTTCCGCGCCGTAAAACAGATTACCCGCCCTCAGGATGCCGATTTGCCTCCTTCCGCCATGGATGTCTTGAGCGAACCAGTGGTGGTGGCGGAGGCAAAAGGCGTCTGCGTTGTACCAAAGGAGAGGCAGAGGAGGGGAAACAGCAGTGTCTAAATTGATTATCACCGCGGCGCTCACAGGAGCGGAGGTAACCCGGGAACAGCAGCCTAATCTGCCCATTACACCTGAGGAGATTGCTCAGGCCGCGGTGGAAGCATACGAAGCGGGAGCGGCCATAGTACATGTCCATGCCCGCCTCGCGGATGGGACCCCAACCCAGGATAGGCAGGTTTATGGGGAAATCCAGCGCTTAGTGACAGAGGCCTGCCCGGTCATCTTCCAGCCTTCCACGGGAGGCGCTGTGTGGCACACTGCCCAGGAGCGCCTGCAGCCCCTGGAGCTGAACCCGGAGATGGCCACCTTGAGTACGGGTACCTGCAATTTCGGCTCCGATATCTTCGCCAACCCGCAGGAGTTCATGGAAGAGGCAGCCCGCACCATGCTGGAGCGGGGCATTAAGCCCGAAATCGAAGTCTTTGAGGCGGGCATGATCGACAACGCTCTGCGCCTGGTGAAGAAAGGGCTGTTAAAGGAACCTCTGCATTTCAACTTCGTGTTGGGAGTACCCGGAGCCATGTCCGCCAGTGTGAGAAGTCTGGCCTTTCTGGTGGACTCCATTCCACCCAATGCCACCTGGACAGTCTCGGGGATCGGACGCCACGAGACTCCGCTGGCCGTGGCGGCCATGGCCATGGGAGGGCACGTGCGAGTGGGTTTTGAAGATAACATCTACTATCGCAGAGGAGAGCTGGCCACAAGCAGCGGACAGCTGGTGGCCAGGATCGCCCGCATTGCCCACGAACTAGGGCGCGAAGTGGCGGACCCCAACGAAGCCAGAGAGATCTTGGGGATCGCCGTAAAGACATAGCTAGGGAGGGAAAGCATGCCCAAGATTTTGTCCATACCGGAGGCTGTGGCCAAGGTCCAGAGCGGGAATACCGTGATGATTGGGGGCTTTATGACCTGTGGAGCCCCGGTTAACCTCATTGCTGAACTGGCGCGGCGCGGTGTGCACGATTTGACATTGATCTCTAACGACACAGGCGTCCAAGGCGACGGTGTTGGAATGCTGATCAGTGCAGATGCAGTCACGAAGTTGATTGCCAGCCACATTGGAACCAATCCAGAAACGGGCCGGCGGATGATTGATGGCAGGCTCAGCGTGGAGCTGGTACCCCAGGGAACCCTCGCGGAGCGAATCCGCTGCGGAGGAGCGGGGCTCGGGGGAGTGCTCACACCCACGGGAGTGGGGACGATTGCAGCCGAAGGAAAACAGGAGTTCGTCATTGACGGCAGGGCTTATCTTCTGGAAACGCCGCTCCGTGCCGATATTGCCCTGATCAAGGCTTGGAAAGCGGACCGCAGAGGCAATTTAGTGTACCGCAGGAGCGCGAGGAACTTCAACCCCGTTATGGCCATGGCTGCAGACCTGGTCATCGCTGAAGTTGAGGAAATCGTGGACGTGGGCGAACTCGATCCTGACCAGATTATGACTCCGGGTATTTTCGTAGATGTCTTAACGAGGAGCGTGAGCACTGATGACTGACGAGCAGAAGAGGATCATCATTGCCCAGCGCATTGCTCAGGAGCTATCCGATGGTGATGTTGTGAACTTGGGCATCGGACTTCCCACCATGGTTGCCAGCTACATCCCTCCGGGGATTGAGGTCATCTTCCAGTCCGAAAACGGATTTCTAGGCTTGGGTCCCGCACCCGCCCCAGGGGACGAAGACCCTGATGTGGTGAACGCTGGAGGACAGCCCGTGACCATTTTGCCTGGCGGTGCCTGTTTCGACAGCGCCCTTTCCTTTGCCATCATCCGGGGCGGCCACGTGGATGTCACCGTGTTGGGTGCCCTGGAGGTGGATGCCTGGGGTAATCTGGCCAGTTGGATGATACCGGGCAAGATGGTTCCAGGCATGGGTGGAGCCATGGACTTGGTCGTGGGTGCCAGGAAAGTGATCGTGGGGACCAGCCACACCACCAAGGACGGCAAGCCTAAGCTGCTTAGACAGTGCCGGCTACCCCTCACCGCGGCCCGGGAGGTGGATTTGGTGGTGACCGAATTGGGCGTGTTTAAGGTGGACCATGGCAGCTTGGTGCTCTTGGAGAAGCATCCCGATTACACGGTGGACCAGATACGCGTCGTGACCGAAGCTCCCATGGAGGCCGCTCCAGAGCTTAAGGACATGGTACTGCCAGTCTGAGTCGATGAGGAGGTTTGGCATTGAGTGCGGTCGAGAAAGAAAGCTTGATGCAAAAGCCCTGGCTGGTATGGGGCTGCACTGAGGCAGAGTGGTGCGATTGGCGCTGGCAGGTCCGCAATCGCATCCAGACTGTGGAGGATTTGAACAGAATAATACCCTTGACTGAGCAGGAGAAGTCCCAGATCGCCAAGGTGTTGGAAGTATTCCGCATGGGCATTACACCTTACTACGCATCCTTGATGGACCCCGATGATCCCAGTTGTCCCATTCGCCGGCAAGCCATTCCCACCATTATGGAAACCTATTCCAGTAAAGCGGACCTGCATGATCCCCTCAGTGAAGAGGTGGATTCGCCGGTACCCGGTTTAACCCACCGCTATCCTGATCGCGTGCTGTTTTTGATCACTGACCAGTGTTCCATGTACTGTCGGCACTGCACCAGGCGCCGCTTCGCCGGGCAGAGGGATGCGGGAGTAAGTTGGGATTTGATCGAGCAGGGCATTGAGTATATCAGGCGCACACCCGAGGTGCGGGATGTTCTGCTCTCAGGCGGCGATGCGCTGCTCATGGCCGATCAGAAACTGGAGGAGATTATCAAGCGCCTCCGGGAGATTCCCCATGTGGAGATTATCCGCATTGGCACCCGTACACCTGTGGTCATGCCCCAGAGGATCACTGACGATCTCGTGAGCATGCTGAAAAAGTACCATCCCATCTGGCTCAACACCCACTTTAACCACCCAAAGGAGATCACTCCGGCCGCACGGCAGGCTTGCGAGAAGCTGGCGGATGCGGGTATTCCTCTAGGCAATCAAAGCGTTCTGCTGCGGGGCGTAAACGACAATCCCGAAACCATGAAGAGGCTTGTCTTGGAGCTGGTGAAGATCCGGGTGCGGCCCTATTACATCTACCAGTGCGATCTGTCCATGGGCATAGAGCATTTCCGCACCAAGGTTTCCAAGGGCTTGGAGATCATGGAAGCGCTGCGGGGCCATATCTCCGGCTATGCGGTGCCCACCTACGTGGTGGACGTTCCCGGCGGAGGTGGCAAGACCCCAGTCATGCCCCAGTATCTGATCAGCATGTCGCCCACCAAGGTAGTGCTGCGCAATTACGAAGGCATGATTGCCACCTACAGCGAACCCCAGTATATCGATGAAGGTTGGGAGCCCGAGGAGGAGCAGGCCAAAAAATCCCGGGGGGTGGCTCGGCTGCTGCAGTCTACGGAGAACCGCTCCATTGAACCTGCTGATCTGGAGAGGCGGCGTCGGAACTCCCACCGCAACTCTTGAGGTAGAGTGTTTAGGACAAGCAAAGGAGGAAGAGCATGCGAGAAGTGGTTATTGTCAAGGCCCTGCGCACGGCCATCGGCAGTTTCGGAGGAACCCTTAAGGACCTCTCCGCCGCCGATCTGGCTGCGGTGGTGATTAGGCGGATCCTGGAGGAAACTGGTCTGCCGCCGCAGGAAATCGATGAGGTCATTTTGGGCAACGTGCTCCAGGCGGCCGCTGGACAAAACCCAGCTCGGCAGGCCTCAATCAAGGCGGGTATACCCGAGGGCGTTCCCTCGTTTACCGTGAACAAAGTGTGTGGTTCTGGGCTGAAAGCGGTGGGCCTGGCTGCTCAGGCCATTAGGGCCGGCGATGGCCATGCCTACATCGTAGGCGGCATGGAAAGCATGAGTACCGCCCCCTATGCCTCTGCCAAGGCGCGCTGGGGTGCCCGCATGGGTCATGAACAGCTGGTTGATACCATGATCAAAGACGGTCTATGGTGCGCCTTTACTGACACCCATATGGGTATTACCGCCGAGAACATCGCCGAGCGGTGGCAGATCAGCCGTGCGGAGCAGGACGAGTTCGCCGCCGCCAGCCAGCAGAAATGCCAAGCAGCCCAGGCTGAGGGTCGTTTCCAAGCGGAGATCGTGCCCGTGATCATTCCCCAGCGCCGTGGGGATCCCATCAGCTTTGATCGTGATGAGTACCCCCGGGAGGGAGTCACTGCCGAATCCCTGGCTAGGCTGCGCCCCGCCTTTAAGCAGGACGGTACTGTTACAGCAGGGAATGCGTCGGGGATCAACGATGGTGCGGCGGCCCTTTTGGTCATGTCCCGGGAGAAGGCGGAGAGTTTGGGTCTAAAGCCCATGGCCAGGGTGCTCAGTTACGCTTCTTCAGCCTTAGATCCAGCTATTATGGGTATGGGCCCGGTTGAGGCAACCCGTAAAGCGCTGAGCCGGTGCGGCCTCGATGTTGAGGACCTGGATCTAGTTGAAGCCAACGAGGCTTTTGCGGTACAGTCCATAGCAGTTATGCGGGAGCTGGGCTTAGATCCTGCCAAGGTTAATGTAAACGGAGGGGCCATTGCCTTAGGTCACCCCATCGGAGCTAGCGGAGCCCGCATTTTGGTGACTTTGCTGCACGCCATGGAGCAGCGCGATGCCAAAAAAGGTCTGGCTACGCTGTGTATTGGCGGTGGGCAGGGCTATGCCGTTGTGGTTGAGCGCTTGTAGCCGCGGCTAAACTGGGGAGGTGAACAATATGCTAACTATAGGTGTGATTGGTGCGGGCACCATGGGCAGTGGAATTGCGGAAGTAGCTGCCGCCGTGGGGCAGGTTATACTCCTGGATGTAGATGCGGAAAGGGCCAAAGCCGGCCTTGCAGGCATAGAGAAACGACTCAACCGGCAAGTGGAAAGGGGATACCTCGAGGCAGAGCAGAGGGACGAGCGCCTTTCTCGGATCACCGTATCCGCAGATCTCCAAACGCTGAAGGATGCCGACATTGTGGTGGAAGCCGTATCAGAGAACCTGGAACTTAAGCAAGATCTCTTTAGGTCCTTGGCTGAGATCTGCTCTTCCCAATGCATTTTGGGCACGAACACTTCTGCCCTGAGCGTCACAGCCATTGCCGCCGTTACTGGTGAACCACAGAGGGTTTTGGGCATCCACTTTTTTAACCCTGTAAACAGGATGCAGCTGGTGGAGCTGGTGCGCACGCCCTTTACATCGCAGGAATGCCTGGAGCAGTGCAGTGAGTTTGTGCAGTCCCTGGGCAAGACGCCGGTGTTGGTGGAGGAGTCGCCGGGTTTCATCGTTAACCGCCTACTTCTACCCATGATCAATGAAGCCGTCTTCCTCCTGGCAGAGGGGACAGCTACCGCGGAGGATATCGACACGGCTATGCGCCTAGGCGCCAACCATCCCATGGGGCCCTTGGCCTTGGCGGATCTCATTGGCTTGGACATCTGTCTGGCCATCATGGAAACGCTTCATGCTGAGTTGGGCGAGGACAAATACCGTCCCGCGCCTCTCCTGCGCAAAATGGTGCGGGCAGGGCGCCTGGGCCGCAAAACAGGTGTTGGCTTTTACAACTATGACTAGCAGCCGGGGGGAAAGACGTGCAACTAGAATGCTTTGAGCTGGAAGTGAGCGGGAAGACAGCCCTCTTGGAGCTGGCCCGCCCTGAACAGCTGAACGTCTTGGACGAACGGGCCTTAAGTGAATTGGAGCTTGTTCTGGAGCACTTGCAGGAACGGGGCGTTAAGGCCGTGGTCCTCACGGGTCAGGGCAGGGCCTTTGCGGCCGGTGCCGACGTGAAGGCCATGGCTGAGATGGATCCAGGCTCTGCCCGGGCCTTTTCCCTCAAAGGCAACGAGGTCTTTCTGCAATTGGAAAAACATCCGGCCATTTTCGTGGCCGCGGTGAACGGTTATGCCCTGGGCGGGGGGATGGAGCTTGCTTTGGCCTGCGATCTCCGTCTAGCCTCCAGCAGGGCAGTGTTTGCTCAGCCCGAGATCGGCCTGGGCATCATTCCCGGCTTTGGAGGTACGCAGCGGCTGCCGCGGTTGATCGGGCCCGCCCGGGCCAAGGAATGGATTCTCACCGGGAAGCGCTACACAGCCCAAGAAGCCCTGGAAGCAGGCCTGGTGATGGAAGTTGTGGAGTCTGAAGAGCTCCTGGCCAAAGCTCAGACCCTTGCCGCGGAGCTGGCCGCCAAATCGGGGCCCATCCTCGCTCTGGCCAAACGAGCAGTCCAGGCGGGGACGGAGCTCGCCGCGGCCAACATCAGCCTAGAGGCAGGGCTGTTTGGGGAGTGTTTTACTCACCGCGACGCCCTGGAAGGGCTGCGCGCCTTTGTGGAGAGAAGGGAGCCGGACTTCCAGGATCGATGAAGCCCGGAAGCCGCGGTGTCGCCCAAACAGTGTTGACTTCTGTATCCTGGTTGGGTATAATGTCGATAATATTGGAAAGACGATGAACGGGAGAGTACTCGCTGGAAGTGGCTGCAGAGAGTCCGGGAAGGTGCGAACGGACGCCATGAACAGCCCAGGAAGATCACCCGGGAGTTGCCAGCTGAACTTTTAGTAGGCTGAGCCGGTGGTGCCGTTATACCCCTAAAGTGAAGGCGCAGCTCGTTGGTTTGCGTCTTAACTAGGGTGGTACCGCGGTGATTCCGTCCCTTCTGGGGGCGGTTTTTTGTGTGCCCGGCATGTCTACCGAGCCGATGGGTTGAGAGAAACCCTACCGCCCAACCAGCGGGAAGGTAACCAGCAGGCAAGGGCGCCACTGGCAACAGTGGGGTCTGGAGGAAGCCGAGG